>ERZ1673693.310-NODE-310-length-66397-cov-11.423231_pt1 | contig 66397 bp, 49 predicted proteins | sample MGYA00580223_ERZ1673693 | MGnify/ENA primary metagenome ERZ1673693 (study PRJEB41218, sample SAMN15661741) | gut metagenome | host: Homo sapiens | place: Canada: London | collected 2015-08-20/2019-03-30 | study: EMG produced TPA metagenomics assembly of...
ATTTGTATGATTTGGTTTGTTGGAAAATTTTTTATATTTGGCTTAAAAGCATCCTGGGGAATCATGAAATTACTTTGTATGATTATTTTCTTTCCAGTGATATTGATTGGAATGGTAGTAGGCGGATTAATGTATATAGCTTTTCCACTATTGATCATTGGTGGGATTATCGGACTTGTAACTTCACATTCATAAAAAGTCAGAGAGGTGTTTTTAATGGGATATGATATTGAAAAAGAAAAAAGAGAAGCAATTGAAGCCGGACGCAGAGCCTTAAATAGTCTTAGTGCAGCAAAAGAGAATCTGAACAGTGCAAAAAACTGGGGTCTGGTAGATATGTTTGGTGGAGGGTTTTTCAGTACGATGCTGAAACATTCTAAAATGGATCATGCAAAGCAGAATATGGATCAGGCAAAGTATGACCTCCGTAATTTCAGCAGGGAATTAAATGATGTAAATATGGCATGTGATCTACACATCGATACCGGAGCTTTTCTTTCATTTGCAGATTATTTTTTCGATGGATTTGTGGTGGACTGGATGGTCCAGGATCGAATCAATACTGCAAAAAGACAGGTAGAAGAAGCTATTCGAAGAACGGAAAGTATCGTCAATCAATTACAGCGTATGTAAAGAGAACGGCAATGAATCAGAAGTGATTCGTTGCCGTTCGTGCGATTTATGGATTATTTTAATTTTTCTTTTTCAGCATTTAGAAGTTCAAGATTGAGACCCTGTTCACTGGCCGTCTTATCTACCCAAAGATTCAGAGAGTCTATGGCTAAAGAAATTGCATCCAGTTTTTTACTGATAAAAGCAAAATCCCTCATCTCATCATCACTGATTTTGCCGTCACGAGCAATTTGGATCAGCCGACCGGTAAGAGGGTTGATTTCATTTAGACCGGCAATGGTTTCTAGGATGATATTTGACAAGTCAGTTACTTCTACTTCTGGAACATAGCGGTGGCCTATTTCACATTTGTGTGAGCAATAATAATTGCAGAGATCCGGTCTCTTATAAGCATCAGCCATTTGAATGATATCATAAGGTGTAGGCTCCTGTGTTTCGTATTCGAATTTTTCGATTTTAGAATCCGAGACAGCCTTCATTTTATCACTTGCTTCTGCCCTTGTAAGCCCTGCGGCTTCCCGGCAAAGCTGGTAAATTGTTTTGTTTTCTCTGGTAGATTGTTTACCCATGAGAATTTCCTCCCTGTATATCGCAAAACATGAGTATTATCAGGTGTTAAGTCCACATGCTGTGCGTGTGTTTTCTCTATGGATCTTATTATACTGGAAGCATCAAGAAACAACAAGAGATAACAGGAAGGATTGTGGAAAGGAGACAAGCCACGAAATAGATGCTGTAGTGAGCGTGGATGTCACTGCACACAACCTGATTGAAGTGTCTTAATATCCTCTTCAGGGGTAGTAATAGGTCCAATGCCATAATTTTCTACCAGAAAGTTCAGAATGTTAGGTGATAAGAACGCTGGAAGAGAAGGACCAAGACGGATGTTTTTGATACCCAGATGCAAAAGTGTTAACAGGATGCAGACGGCTTTCTGTTCATACCAGGAAAGAACGAAGGAAAGCGGAAGCTCATTAACAGAGCATTCAAATGCATCCGCAAGTGCGACAGCAACCTGGATCGCACCATAAGCATCGTTGCACTGGCCAATATCCATCAGTCGTGGCAGGCCACCGATTTCTCCCAGATCGAGATCATTGAAACGGAATTTTCCACATGCAAGAGTGAGGATCACACTGTCAGAAGGTGCCTGTTTTACAAATTCTGTATAATAATTTCGACCCGGCTTAGCACCATCACAGCCGGCAACCAGGAAGAAATGGCTGATATCGCCTGATTTTACAGCTTTTATTACAGTATCTGCATGGGACAGGATGGCTGCATGACCAAAGCCAGTTGTTACTTTCGTACCACCGTTGATACCTGTGAGGATTTGATCTTCTTTGTAACCACCCAGTTCCAGTGCTTTTTCAATAACTGGTGTAAAATCTTTTTTCTCATCGATATGAACAGTGCCTGGGAAAGCAACAACTTCTGTTGTAAACACTCTGTCAGCATAGCTGTTTTTTGGAGGCATCAGGCAGTTGGTAGTGTAAAGGATCGGAGCGGGAAGATGATCAAACTCTTTCTGTTGATTCTGCCATGCGGTTCCAAAATTTCCTTTTAGATGAGGAAATTTCTTTAAGAATGGATAGGCATGGGCTGGGAGCATTTCACCATGAGTATAGATATTGATCCCTTTTCCGCTTGTCTGTTCAAGTAAAAGCTGCAGATCCTTCAGATCATGACCAGTTACTACAATAAATGGTCCTTTTTCTACGGTAAGTGTAACTTCTGTCGGTTCTGGTGTTCCATAGGTTTCAGTATTTGCCTTGTCAAGAAGTGCCATACACTTCAAATTGATCTCTCCTACTTTGAGAACTGTAGAAAGCAGTGTTTCTGTGTTCTCTTCATAACCGATCTTAAATAATGCTTCGCAGAAGAACAGATTTACTTCATCATCTTCATGACCCAGAACAGCTGCATGATAGGCGTATGCAGCCATTCCGCGAATGCCAAAGAGAATGAGAGACTTCAGAGATCGGGTATCTTCATCTGCATTCCATAGTTGCTGCATATCATATTCATCTGTTTTACCACACGGAGACTGACATTTGCTGCAATCAGGAGCCAGCCTTTCTTTCTCTGCTCTGACTTTTTGTATCATGCTTTCAATTGAAGCATTATCAAAATTGACATTTGTAACTGTAGTAAACAGTCCTTCAATTATGACTTGACTAGTTTTTTTAGAAACAGCTGTTGTGCTGTCAACAGCTCTTGCCAGACCGATCAACGCACCTGTCAGTTCATCCTGTAATTTTGCTGTATCTGCCGTTTTTCCACAGACACCAGAATTTCCTGTACATCCACTGCATCCGATCGTCTGTTCACACTGAAAACAAAACATATTCTTATCCATTACTATATTCTCCTTTTATTCTAAGATCTTTTTTTATCATTTCCATCCTCTGTCAATAGTATACAACTTGGGTTTCTGTAAAAAATATAGTATAATAATTGCAACATGTATGTTTGATTTCCAACAGGAGGGATCATTTTGAAAAAATATTTGCCTATTTTAAAAAACAGTCCTTTTTTTAAAGGCCTTACAGATAACGAGATAATATCGATATTACATTGCGTAAATGCAACGACAATTTACAGAAAAAGGGGTTCTTATATTTTCAGAGCTGGGGACTCTACCGAAGTTATGGGACTTGTGGTGTCGGGTTGCGTTCTTGTTATGCAGGAAGATCTGTGGGGACACCGGAATATTCTGTCAAAATGTCATGCTGGTGATTTTTTTGGCGAGCCATATGCAGCAAGTCCGGGAGCTGTTTTGAATGTCAGTGTGGCAGCAGATGAGGATTGTGAGATCATTTTTTTAAATGTTCAGAGGCTTCTGGTTTCCTGTCCAACTGCATGTGAACATCATCAGAAGTTGATCCGTAATCTGGTCAGTGTCTTGGCCAATAAGATATTGATCCTGAACGACAAGATTACACATGTCGGCAAGCGAACGACCAGAGATAAACTGTTGTCTTATTTGTCAGCAGAATCCATCAGACAGTCATCGTTGTCTTTTGACATTCCTTTTGACCGACAGCAATTGGCAGATTATCTTTGTATTGATCGTGCAGCAATGTCTACGGAGATATCAAAATTACAAAAAGATGGTTTTATAAAAACGAATCGAAAGCATTTTGAGTTGATCGTTAGTGTTTTTAAATAACAAAAAGAAACTTATGGAGGAATATGATAATGTCAAAAGATGAATATTTGATTACAGATGCGCCCCTTAAAGCGCTGACTGTTTTTGCAATGCCCATGATCCTCGGCAGCTTCTTTCAACAAGTGTATAATATGGCTGATTCGATCATAGTCGGTCAGTTTGTAGGCTCTTCTGCACTTGCAGCTGTTGGTGCCTGTGCTGCACTTACGAATGTATTTATTTGTGTAGCATTGGGTGCTGGTGTAGGTGCGGGTGTGCTTGTGAGCCGCTATTTTGGAGCTAGAGATTATGGCAAAATGAAAACGATCGTGTCAACATCATTGATCAGTTTTCTGGTCTTAAGTATATTTTTGGGTGTCTTTGGTTTTTGCTTTTCTCATTTGATGATGAGTGTATTACAAACACCTGCTGATATATTGAATGAAGCGGTATTGTATCTAAGAGTTTATTTTGTGGGATTTCCATTTTTGTTTATGTATAATATTCTTTCAACGATGTTTACTTCAATCGGTGAATCGAAAATACCGTTGGCTCTTTTAATATTCTCATCGATGTTAAATATATTGATGGATCTTTGGATGGTAGCTGGACTTGGACTCGGTGTGTTCGGTGCAGCCCTCGCAACTCTCATTGCACAGGGGATTTCCGCAGTGTTGTCACTTTTGATTTTCTTGTGCCGGATGCGTCGATATGAAAGTCGCTTTGACTGGTTTGACAGACAGGAGTTACATTCTATGCTTCAAATTGCTGTACCGTCAGTTCTTCAGCAGTCCACAGTGTCAATTGGCATGATGATCGTACAGGCAGTTGTGAATCCATTCGGTACACAGGCACTTGCAGGATATTCAGCAACGATGAGAGTGGAAAATGTTTTTTCATTGATATTTGTATCCATTGGTAATGCAGTTTCGCCGTATGTTTCTCAGAATCTTGGTGCAAAGAAGATCGAACGTATCAAAAAAGGATACCATGCTGCCTTGGTGTTAGATATATGTTTCGCAGTCCTTGCCTTCATAATCATTGAATCCTTGCATACCCAGATTTCTTCACTGTTCCTGGGGAAAGATGGAACTGCTTTAGCATATCAGGTGTCTGGAAATTATATGAGATGGCTCGGTTATTTCTTCACCTTCATGGGAATCAAGATGGCAACAGATGGAGTCCTTCGCGGTCTTGGAATCATGCGGCCATTTCTTGTTGCTAATATGGTAAATCTTGCGATCCGCTTGTCAGTTGCTTTGATTTTTGCACCGCGTTTTGGTATTGCATTTGTCTGGCTCGCTGTACCAGCTGGCTGGTTTGCCAACTTTCTGATCTCCTATGGGGCACTCAGAAAATCATGGCCAAGTGATAATTGTAATTGCGTAATCAATACGAATGAGTTATTATAATAACAGATAGGTTTTTAAACCAGCAGCGAAAGCTTCTGAAGCCATACGAAGAAGGTTCAACGGACCTTTCTGCCGACAGACGGCAGGAAAACGGGATATTCATCATTTATCAGAATTCTGAAAATCGCGATTATATCATAAGATACAAAAACGACGCAGACAGTAAAATCGCATACTTTTAAAATGAATGGGCAGTCCCTTAGGCAGGGACTGTCTATTTTTCTGTTGAATTAAAGTAGCTGCAATAAAAATTGTAACTATTGATCCAGATTATTATACGAGAATATCGTACAAGGAGAGAATTTATGTTAGGAATCATCATTGACAGCATCAGTACTTTTATGTACAGTAAATTGCTAGTAATACTGTTGATCGGAGCGGGAATCTATTTTACGATCCGTACAAAACTGCCACAGATGAGATTATTTAAAGATGCCTGCAAAGCCGTTGTAGAAAAGCCAGAAGATGAAAATGGAGTATCATCGTTTCAGGCATTAATGGTATCTACCGCATCACGAGTTGGAACAGGAAATATCATTGGAGTATCGTCCGCTATCTGCATTGGAGGATTTGGCTCTGTATTCTGGATGTGGATCATTGCGATCATCGGAAGTGCATCCGCACTGATCGAAAGTACGCTGGCACAGATTTATAAGAGAAAAGGAAAAGATGGAGAATGTTACGGAGGACCGGCATATTACATTGAAGCAGCACTTCACTGCAGACCATTAGCGATCATATTCTGTATTTCCATGATCGCAACGTATGCATTTGGATTTAATATGCTTGCATCTTATAATTTACAATCTACATTTTCAGGATTCTCATTTTATGATGTAAAATGGACGCCATGGATCATCGGAGGAATTCTTGCAGTGATCACAGGATGGTGTCTCTTAGGCGGGGGATCAAGAATTGTAAAAGTAACATCTACATTAGTGCCAGCTATGGGGGTTGCATATATTCTGATCTCTGTGATCGTTATGATCATCAACCGTGCATATCTGCCAGTTGTATTTTCAAAGATCATCAGCGAAGCATTTGATTTCAAAGCAATTTTTGGTGCATTTGCAGGATCAGCTATGATGCAGGGAATCAGAAGAGGTCTGTACTCCAATGAAGCAGGTATTGGATCAGCACCAAATGCTTCTGCATCCGCACAAGTAAGTCATCCGATCAAACAGGGCTTAGTACAGATGTTATCCGTATTCATTGATACCCTGCTTTTATGCACAGCAACAGCCATGATGTGTTTGTCATCAGGAATCGCCCCTGCTCAAGAATTACAGGGGGCACCATGGGTACAGGCAGCACTGCATGAATCCTTAGGAAACTTCGGACCACTCTTTATCACAGTAGCGATGGTATTGTTTGCATTTACAACACTTCTTGGGAATTGTTTTTATTGTGATAACTTGTTAAATTATATCCACAAAGGACAGCCATCAAAGACATTCATGAAAGGATTTCGTATAGTATCTGCACTGGTTGTGTTCATTGGTGCAGGAATGGAAGTTTCTATGCTTTGGAATATTTCAGATGTTTTGATGGGAGTTATGGCACTGATCAATATTCCAGTGATCTTGATTTTGTCAAATACAGCACTGAAAGCATTGGAGGATTATGAAAAGCAGAAGAAAAATGGAGAGAATCCAGTGTTTAAGACTGGGAATATTGGATTGGAATACGAGACGGATTATTGGAGCTAGATTTATATTTTTTACTTTTGATACTGATATTATCATGGTATAATTAAAGAAAGATTCTAGGCAAAACAGACGAAAGTCTGTGACGCAAAGCTAAAGGGCCTGTAAAATGGCAGCCAGTTGCAGAAAATGATAGGCACTGTCTGTTTGGCAGTGCTGTTTTATTTCATAGAGATTTCATAGGGAATTTGTAGGGGATTTTTATGAATTGAGGGAGGATAAAGTTATGAAGTTAAGAAAATTATTGAGCCTGTCTATTGCAGCTATATTACTATGCTTTACAGGCTGCGTGAATAAAAATACATTGAGTAAGCATGAGCCGATCACAATTCTGGCCCCTTATTTAGAATGTGATCGTTTAGTTGATCTGGTACATAAAAAATACCCAGAAATAAATTTGAAAGTTCTTTCTTATTCTGCTGCTAACATATTTACAAAATATGTTAGCAGCAGATGATCTGCCGGATATTTGTACACAGACTATTTATGATCCTAATATTGACGATGTGAGTGACAGGATGATCGATCTTGCTGGTTATGATTTTACAGATAATTATGTGGAATCTAGATTGCAGGATATTTCAGATGATGGAGCTATTTATATGCTTCCATCAGCCTATAGTTGTATAGGTATCACATATAATAAGACCTTGTTAGAAAAACATGGATGGAAACTTCCAAAATCTTTTCATGATCTTGAAAAGCTGGCGAAAAAGGCGAAAAAAGCAGGGGTACAGTTGTGTCTGACACAGATTGAATATCCAGGCTATGGCTTTCAATATATGTGTAATATTGCAGATACGGCATTTTTAGGTACATTCCAAGGCAAGCAATGGCAGAAAGATTATCTGACAGGAAAGGCTAATGTGAGTGATACAAAGAAAATGATGGATTGTATGGATTATATTCAGAAATGGAAAGACCTGGGTATGTTTACTGCCAATAAAAAGAATCCACAGAGTGATGACGAGACTATAAAAGAATTTATGAAAGGTAATACATTATTCTTACTGGGAAGTAAAAATGGAATTGGAGAAACAGATGGCACAAAGGATAAGTTTGGGTTAATGCCATATCTTTCTGAAGATGGAAGCCAGAATGTATACATTTTGAACGTGACACGTTTTCATGGACTGAGTAAAAAATTAGAAAAGGATCCGCAAAAGCTTAAAGATGCATTAAAAGTTATGAAAGTGATCTCTTCCGTGGAGGGAACAAGTGCATTATATGAAGAAGCAACTTTAAAAGCGAACCTTCTTCCATTTAAAGATTGGAATGCAGATAATACGTATTATGGGGATATTGCTGATGAGATCAATGCCGGGAATACGGCACCGCTTATCTATGTAGGGTGGGAAAATACATTGGTCAATACAGGATACCGTATGCTAGAATACATTCAGGATAAGGCAACGATAAAAGATGTTGTGGATCAATTGGACAAGGATCAGGATCGTGTGGTCAACAATAAGCCAGAAGTTATCACAACTACGACAGAAGTTATCTCTCAGAAGAGTTGTGCAAAACTGATCGGCAGATGTTTTATGGAAGCAACAAAAAGTGATGCAGCACTGATTTCTTTAGGAAAATGGATCAAAGGAAATGGAAAAGAGCAGAATATGGCTGGTGTGAATGGAAAACTTTATGCACAGGATATTACGGAAAGTGATATTTGTTCTATTCTTCCAACAGGATGGTATGATACGATACAAACCGTACAATTATCAGGAAGAGAAATCAAACAATTATGTAAAGATGGTTACGATGCTGCTGGTACGGGCAATACCTATCCATATGTATTAGTGAAGGATAAAAAGCTTGAAGCAGATCAAACTTACAAAGTCGTGATCTGCGGAGCAGGTAAAGAGCTTACATTAAATGACAGTGGCATTGTGGGAATGAATGCAGCAAAAGATTTCTTTTCAAAATTTAAAACCCTAAGTGAGGCGGATGTGAAATGAGATTCAGTCAAAACAATATGTTAGAGAAGACAAAGAAATACAAAAAGATCATAGTTGTCTGTATTGTTGCAATCTTATTTATGGTCATTTCATTTATTTTCATATATCAGACATACATTCAAAAGATTATTTATGAAGAACGGTTAAATCAGATGGATGAAGTTACTCATCAGATGTTTTTAAATTTGGAAGATGTAATGGAAACAAAATGGGATTATGTCAAGGTGCAATGTAATATCATAGAAGCTGCTGATATACGGACTACCGAGGATTTGAGTCTGCATATGAAAAGAATAACTGATTTGTATGAATTTGCAGATTCAAAAATAACATTGCTGGCTGTTGATGACAGTGGAAAGTACTATACAGAAGAAGGAAATCAGGGGATGGTAAGGGATACATATCATTTTGAACATAGTCCTAAAAAGATCAACTATGTATCGAATTTTATGACGACAAATGAATCCCGTATGGTTTTTTTAAAGAAATTAGAGCATCCGATCAGGCTTCAAAGTGGACAGACTATCAATTATTATGGATTATATCAGGATATGCATGAACTGAATGAATATTTTGGATGTGATGCCTATGAAAATAATAACAGTGTCTATATTCTTGATGATAATGGTTTTAAACTGTTCAATAGTAATAAGGTGGAACTGATCAAAGGACATAATGTGTTCACGGTATTAAAGAAGATGCAATATCTACATGATTCTTCATTTGACAAAGCAGAAAAAGAATTAAAAGAAAAGGGTGTGAGTTATTCTAATGCCATACTCGATGGGACGGAATACTTTTATGTTTTAAAGAAAATGGATCATGCGGCATGGAACTTGATCTTTCTCGTTCCTGCAAAATATGTAGCGACCAATACGGTAAGGCTTGTGAAGTTGATCATATGGTTTATTATCTTGTTTGCAGTTGTTGCTGCTGGTTGTATGATCAAAGGAATCGTTACAGTTCTTAGAAAAAGCCAGAGCGAAGCAATTGAAATCGAAAGAGAAAATAATACAAGACTGGAAACAATAAATACAGAACTCACGCAAGCTAAACGGGCGGCTGAGCAGGCTTTTGAAGTCGCTAACAATGCAAGTCAGTCCAAAAGTGATTTCCTGGCTAGTATGTCTCATGATATCCGTACACCGATGAATGCGATCATGGGTATTACATCCTTGATCAGACATGATGCAGGGAATAAGGATAAGGTGATCGAGTATGTTGATAAAATAGATGTTTCTGCACAGCATCTTTTGGGAATCATTAATGACGTTTTGGATATGAGCAAGATTGAAGCAGGAAAAACTGTTTTCAGTTATTCTGATTTTTCTATTCTGGAGTTTATGCAGGAGATTCAAACGATGTTCTGTCCACAGACAGAGGAAAAGCATCAGTCTTTGGTGATTCATCATGAGAACATCGTGCATGAATGGGTCAATAGCGATTATGTTCATTTGATGCAGATTTTCAGCAATCTGCTTTCAAATGCAGTAAAGTATACACAGAAGGGTGGAAAGATCCAGTTTCTTGTAGAAGAATGTGAAACGAAATCCAGTGCGTATGCAAAGTATCATTTTGCAGTTATTGATAATGGTGTAGGTATGTCTGAGGATTTCAAAGACAAGATCTTTGATACTTTTACCCGTGAGGAAAGTTCCTTGACAAATAAGATACAGGGAACAGGGCTTGGAATGGCGATCACCAAGAATCTGATTGAAGCAATGGGAGGAACTATTGATGTCGATAGTGAACTGGGACTGGGAAGTTGTTTTGAGGTCTTTATGGATCTTAAAATTGCAGAAGAGTCTGTTTCGTCAGCATTGCAGGTAGAAGAAAGTGAGACATATGATGATATTATGAAAGGAATGAGGTTCTTGTGTGCAGAGGATAATGAGCTGAATGCGGAGATCTTGACGGAACTGTTAAAGATCAAGGGAGCTGAGTGTACTGTCTGTGAAAACGGTGAAAGGATTCTCGAGACATTTGAGCGATCTGCTCCTGGAGATTATGATATGATCCTGATGGATGTGCAGATGCCAGTTATGAATGGCTATGGGGCAACAAAGGCGATCCGCAAGAGTTCACATGAACAGGCAAAGACGATCCCGATCATTGCAATGACCGCTAATGCATTTTCAGATGACATTCATCATTCCCTGACCGTCGGTATGAATGCGCATATTTCCAAACCAGTTGAGATGAAGGTATTGGAAAAAACAATAAGTAGCATAAAATTCGGGGGGGGGTTGAAGCGCAGATTACTGAACAATAAGGATGAGATATAAAAATGAGGTTATAAGATGAAAAAAAGAAAAATTTTTACTGTTGTATTGATATTTTCTATATTAATGGCAACTTTGGCAGGATGTGATAAGGCAGATAAAGTGTCTGACACAACAAAAAAACCTGTTATAAAAATTGGAAGTGACAATTATCCGCCTTATAATTTCCTGAATGAGGATGGTATCCCGACAGGTATAGATGTTGAACTGGCAACGGAAGCATTTAGAAGGATGGGGTATAAGACGGAGATTGTTCAGATCAATTGGGAAAAGAAAAAAGAGCTGGTAGAAAGTGGAAAAATTGATTGTATCATGGGATGTTTTTCAATGGAAGGACGACTTAACGATTATCGTTGGGCCGGACCATACATAGCAAGCCGTCAGGTGGTTGCTGTAAATGAGAACAGTAACATTCATAAACTGAGTGATCTGAAAGGAAAGAATCTTGCAGTCCAGTCTACAACCAAACCGGAAGGTATCTTTCTGAAGCGGACAGATAAGAGAATTCCAAAACTTGGTAATCTGATCAGCCTTGGACACAGGGAATTGATCTATACATTTCTGGCAAAAGGGTATGTGGATGCTGTGGCTGTGCATGAGGAATCCATCATCCAGTATATGAAAGATTATGATACAAGCTTCCGCATTCTGAAGGAACCATTGATGGTCGTCGGGATAGGAGCTGCTTTTGCAAAGAATGATGACAGAGGGATCTGCGAGCAGATGAACCAGAAGCTGGAAGAAATGCACAAGGATGGTACCTCCCTGAAGATTATAAAAAAATATATGGATGATCCAGAGAAATATTTGGAGGTGGATAATCTTGGATATTAATGGAAGAGAAAAAGCAAAACGATTCTGGATAGTTGCTAGTTTGCTTGGCATCTGTATGTTTGTCACTGCAATTTTTTGTTTTTTTCATACGGAAAAAAACGAAGCTGAGAAAAGAATGGTGGAGATTGTAAACTATGTCAAAGTACAGTGCTCAACCTATACTCATTATAATGAATCTTCAGAATCAAAAAGTCTCCTTCGTGCGATCGAAAGTGCCAGACAGATGAGTACAAATATTGATATGGAAGTAAAGAATAGAAAGCAGTTAGACCGAAAGCTTCTGAAAGAGAATCTGCAGTCACTCTGGGTGGATGGTATTCTTGTATTGGATGAAGAAGGAAAGAAAGTCTGTGAATACAGTATGGATGAAGGTTTGATGGATGAGATGATTGATTATCTGCAAAAAGATATCATTATGGATTACACAGGATATAAAGAAAGATCTTATTCAGAACGGATTGTCAGAGGAGATGGATCATGTATCGATATCGCAGCCTGCGCCAGAAAAGATGCCCCAGGGATCGTTGCAGTTTACTATTACACATCTCCGAGATTTATCAGAAATTATACTTTAACGATCCAGAGTCTTTTAAAGGGGTACAATACTGAGAAAGACGGGACGATCATCGTTGCAGACAAAGGGAAGATTATTGCCAGTAACGATGAGAAATTATTGGCACAGGATGTCGCAGACAATGAGATTATTCAGAAAATGAAGAAGCATACAGATAGTCGGCATATCTTTCATCTGAAGAATAAAGGAACTGGATGCTATGGTATCATGCTGAAACAAAGGGATTATTATATCTACATGTATTTACCAGATAAAGAGGTATTCAGTAATCTGCCACTCAGTGTAACAGGTGTTGTATTCCTTTATCTTATCATTCTTAGTTTTTCATGGTCCTGGATATATATAACCAATCTGGCACATCAGAAACAGGAACAGGAAAAAGATGAGAAATATAAAGCAGAACTTCTGAAATCGGCAAAAAAAGCAGAGGCAGCGAACGAGGCGAAAACTGAGTTTCTCCAGAGGATGAGTCATGATATCCGGACACCGATCAATGGAATATGCGGTATGATCGATGTGGCGGAGCATTATGCAGATGATATGGAAAAACAGACAGAATGCAGGGCAAAGATCAAAGAAACATCTCATCTGTTACTGGAATTGATCAATGAAGTTTTGGATATGAGTAAGCTGGAATCGGACGAAGTAGTTCTGGAAGAAATTCCATTTAATCTAAGCAATATTTCCAAGGAAATCTTTGTTGTGATCGAACAGATAGCTGCAGAAGAAAATATTCGGATCGTGTGGGAGAAAGAAGAAATCACACACTGGAATCTGATCGGGAGTCCAGGATATGTAAAAAGGATCATGATGAATATTTTGTCAAATGCGGTAAAATATAATAAAGAAAACGGATATATCTACATCAGCTACCAGGAATTTACATCGGAGCAGGAGGGAAGAGTGACGATTGAATTTATCTGCCGAGATACAGGAATTGGTATGACAAAGGATTTCCAGAAACGCCTTTTTGAACCGTTTGCACAGGAGCATACTGGAAGCCGTACAAAATTTTCCGGAACAGGGCTTGGAATGCCGATCACGAAAAAACTGATCGAAAAAATGGGAGGAACGATCACGTTTGAAAGTGAGAAAGAAAAAGGAACGACCTTTGTGATCAGGATTCCATTTAAAATAGATCAGGATGCTGATCAACGTGAAGAACAGGAAGCTATATCAGAAAAATCTATAAAAGATCTGAAGATCCTTCTGGTGGAAGATAATGAGCTGAATATGGAAATCGCAGAATTTGTGATTCAGAATGAAGGTGCATCTGTGACGAAGGCATGGAATGGCCAAGAAGCTGTTGAGATATTCAAAAAAAGCAGACAAGATGAATTTGATGTCATTCTGATGGATATCATGATGCCGATCAAGAATGGTTATGAAGCAGCAAAGATGATCCGTGCACTGGACAGAGATGATGCAAAAACGGTTCCGATCATAGCAATGACGGCAAATGCGTTCACCGAGGATAGATTAAAGTCAAAAGAATCGGGAATGAATGAACATATCGCGAAACCTATAGATGCAAAATTATTAGTAAAAGTGATCAGTGAATTCGTGGAAAATAAAGAGGAGGATTCATAATGAAAAAGAGAAAATGGAATAGAGTTCTTTCTATATTTTTGGTGATGGTGACAGTCATATCACTTATGTCAGGATGTGATAGGAAGAGCGCGAAAAATGAAGAGAAAGATACGATCACTGTATATTTATGGAGCACAAATCTATATGAAAAATATGCCCCATACATTCAGAAACAGCTTCCAGATATTAATATTGAATTTGTAGTGGGCAACAATGATCTGGATTTCTATCGGTTTCTTAAAGAAAATGGCGGATTGCCAGATATCATAACTTGCTGTCGTTTTTCACTACATGATGCAAACCCTCTGAAAGACAGCCTGATGGATCTTTCCACAACCAATGAAGCAGGTGCTGTCTATAATACATACCTCAACAATTTTATGAATCAGGATGGCAGTGTAAACTGGCTTCCAGTGTGTGCGGATGCACATGGGTTTGTAGTTAACAAAGACCTTTTTAAAAAGTATCATATTCCTCTGCCAACAGATTACAAAAGTTTTGTTTCTGCCTGTCAGGCATTCAAAAAAGTGGGGATCCGTGGATTTACGGCAGATTATTTTTATGATTATACTTGCATGGAAACACTGCAGGGACTATCTGCATCAGAGCTGTCTACAGCGGCTGGACGTAAATGGCGTACTGTCTATAGTGACCCTGATAATACAAAGAGAGAGGGTTTGGACAGTAAAGTCTGGCCGGAGGCTTTTGAACGTATGGAGCAATTCATTCAGGATACAGGGTTGAACAAAGATGATCTGAATATGGATTATGATAATGTGATGGAGATGTATAAAAGTGGTAAGCTTGCTATGTACTTTGGCAGTTCTTCTGGTGTAAAAATATTTCAGGATCAGGGCATTGATACAACATTTCTTCCATTCTTTCAACAAAACGGCGAAAAATGGCTGATGACGACACCATATTTTCAGGTGGCGCTGAACCGTAACCTGACAAAGGATGAAACACGCCGGCAGAAAGCAATGAAAGTGTTGAATGTAATGCTGTCAGAGGATGCACAGAATCGGATCGTTTATGATGGTCAGGATATATTAAGCTATAGTCAGGATGTAGATACACATCTCACAGAATATCTCAAAGATGTCAGACCTGTGATCGAAGAAAATCATATGTATATTCGAATCGCATCCAATGACTTTTTCAACGTATCCCAAGATGTAGTCTCTAAGATGATTTCAGGAAAATACGATGCCAAACAGGCTTGCCAGTCATTTAATACAAAGCTTCTGAAGAAGAAATCTGATTCTGAGAAGATCGTGCTCGATTCAAAGAAAGCTTATTCCAATCATTTTCATACCAGCGGGGGGAATGAAGCGTATTCTGTTATGGCACATACTTTGCGTGGCGTCTACGGTACGGATGTGCTGATCGCAACAGGAAACAGCTTTACAGGAAGTGTACGGAAGGCAGGATATACGGAAAAAATGGCTGGCAATATGATCATGCCAAATGATCTTTCAGCTTACAAACGGAAGATGAGTGGGGCTGAGCTGAAAAAGACAGTCAGAAATTTTGTAGAAGGCTATCAGGGAGGTTTCAATCCATTTAACCGTGGCTCTCTGCCTGTGGTCAGTGGTATTTCTGTAGAGATCAAGGAAACGGATGATGGTTATACATTAAGTAAAGTTACAAAGAATGGAAAATCAGTTCAGGATAAGGATACCTTTACTGTAACCTGTCTTGCGACACCACAACATATGGAATCGTATCCAGCGGGTAAAAACATTGTATTTGATGGAGAGGTGAAAGATACCTGGACAAAATGTGTTTTGAAGGGTGATGCCGTTCTCGCAAAGCCTGAAGACTATATGACTCTGAGGTGAGAAGAATGGATGTTAAGAATCATAATATGAACAAAGAGAAACCTATCATGAGAAAACGACTCAAGGTCATTGCTTTTCTTGCATTCTTTCTTGGAATCGTTTTGGCTGTTTCTCAATATTTTGGATTTGTATCGAAAACTGTATATGAGGAAAGTGTTTCTCATCTAACAGAAGTTTTCCATCAGTCGGATAATATGTTAAGGGAACTCTCAAATAAGAATCTGACGTATCTTCATATGTGGAGTAAGTATCTGCAAGATGCTCCAAGTGAAAGCAAAATTCGTGATTATATAGATAAAGCGCAGAAAGATGCGGGATTTTTATATTTTTATTTTCTATCAGCTGACGGTAACTATAAGATGACAACAGGTGAAACAGGGTATCTTGGATTACAGGAAAATATTGAAGATGAGATTCAAAAAGGCAATGATATCATAACCAATGCAGCAGTTCCCGGAAAATCCCAGATGCTTGTTTTTGCCAGCCCGAAGGCTCATGGAAGTTATCAGGGATTTAAATATGATGCAATTGCTATTGCCTATGAAAACGCTGATATAGTAAATGTACTCGATATCTCTGCGTTTAATGGAAAAGCAAAGAGTTATGTTCTTCATCCAGATGGTCGTGTTGTGATCGATCATTCTTTGGAGTCATGGGGAAATGTATATAACTTTTTTGGCATTCTGAGAGAACATACAGATATCTCCGAAAAAGAGATCCTTGAAATTTCGAAGAAATTTAAAGAGGGACATACAGGTGCGATGTTACTAAATCTGGATGAAAAGGATTATTATCTTGTTTATGAAAAATCAGGCATTCAGGACTGGGTATTTCTGGGACTTGTCCAGGCAGATATCGTCAATGCCAGTATGAACACTTTGCAACTTAGTACGATGCTTCTTGTGGGTGCAGTCGTGCTTTGTATTACAGCAGTCCTTATTGGATTTATTTTACGAAAAAACAGTGTAAGACTGAAGAAAAAAGACACAGAGATCTTGTACAGGGATGAGATGTTTCAAAAGTTGTCAATGAATGTAGATGATGTATTCTTAATGTTGGATGCAAAAACGTATCAGGCAGATTATGTCAGTCCGAATGTAGAAAAACTGTTGGGGATTACCGTAGAACAGATTCGGAAAGATATTTCTGTTTTAGGAGAACTGCATTCTGAGGATACGAAAGATCCGAAGAAGGATCATCTAAAGGAGATTCAGGTTCATGAACAGCAGGAATGGGATTTTGAGTATGTTCATCAGAAAACAGGAGAACGACGCTGGTTTCATAGTGTTGCAATGGGTAGTGAGGTGAACGGAGATAAGAAATATATACTGGTTATGTCGGATCGTACTGCTGACAAGAAAATGAATCAGGCACTTTCTGATGCAGTCCATGCTGCGGAGAATGCCAACCAGGCAAAGAGTACTTTTCTTTCTAACATGTCTCATGATATCCGGACGCCAATGAACGCTATCATTGGGTTTACGACACTGGCTGTGAGCAACATTAATAACAAGAAAATGGTCAGAGATTATCTTGGCAAGATTCTTTCATCCAGCAATCATCTGCTTTCACTGATTAATGATATACTGGATATGAGTCGTATTGAGAGTGGCAAGATCCATCTGGAAGAGACAGAGGTTAGTTTGTCAGATGTACTTCATGATCTGAAGACGATCATCAGTGGACAGATTCATGCAAAGCAGCTGGAACTTTATATGGATGCCATGGATGTTATGAATGAGGATGTGTATTGCGATAAGACACGGCTAAACCAGATACTGCTGAATCTTTTGTCCAATGCGATCAAGTTTACTCCTGCAGGCGGAATGATTTCTGTTCGGTTGAAACAATATCCGGGAACACAGCGAGAGCGTCAGTTATATGAGATTCGGGTAAAGGATAACGGAATCGGTATGAGTGAGGATTTTGTACAGAAACTTTTTTCTCCTTTTGAGCGGGAGAGAAGTTCTACAGTCAGCAGGACTCAAGGTACAGGACTGGGCATGGCTATTACCAAGAATATCGTGGATATGATGGGCGGAAATATTGAGATCCAGACAGAACAGGGCAAAGGTACGGAATTTATTGTACGACTGCCGTTGCGGACCCAGTCTAAGCAGCATCGTGTAGAGAAGATCGCAGCGTTGGAAGGTCTTAAGGCATTGGTGATAGATGATGATTTTAATACCTGTGACAGCGTGACAAAGATGCTTGCAAAGGTTGGAATGCGTTCGGAATGGACACTTTCTGGTAAGGAGGCGGTTCTCCGTGCAAGGCAGTCTATAGAGCTTGGTGATGCATTCCATGCCTATATCATCGATTGGCGCTTGCCAGATATGAATGGTATTGAAGTTACCCGACAGATCCGTAGTCTTGGTGATGATACACCGATCATTATCCTGACTGCTTACGACTGGTCAGAGATTGAAGCGGAAGCAAGAGCAGCAGGAGTCAATGCATTTTGTGCGAAACCTATATTCATGTCAGACATCAGAGATACTTTGATGACAGCGATCGGTCAGAAGCAGGATAGGACGAATGATGATATTCTTCCGGCAGTAAGTTCAGATTTCAGAGGCAGAAGTATTCTGCTTGTAGAAGATAATGAATTAAACAGTGAGATTGCGATTGCGATTCTTAATGAATATGGATTTCAGGTTCATACAGCAGAAAATGGAGCAGAGGCAGTGGAGAAAATCAGGAATTCAGCACCAGGCGATTATGAGCTTGTACTTATGGATATTCAGATGCCTGTAATGAATGGATATGAGGCTGCAAAGCAGATCCGTGCATTGGATGATCCAGCACTGGCAGAAATTACGATCCTTGCTATGACTGCCAATGCTTTTGATGAAGATAGAAAGAAAGCACTGGAATGTGGTATGGATGGATTTTTATCCAAACCAATTGTTATTGAGGAATTGATCCATACGTTACAAACCAATTTGAAATAAATGAAAGGAAGCGATATCTTTTTTATTCACAAAAATTTCGAAATCTCTTAAGAAAATCTTTGACAAAATGTAACAATGGAGAATCGAAACGTGATATAATAAAGAGCAAGTGTCTATAGAACTCACATGACACAACATAAGACAAGTTTACGAAACATAAGAAGATGAGGAGGGCATAAAGATGCCTGGTATTATTTTAGAAGGAGGAACATTTCGTCCGATCTTTAGTGCAGGAGTGATGGATGCACTGTTGGATGAAGATATCATGTTTCCTTATATGATCGGAGTATCTGCGGGAATCTGTGATGGTTTTTCTTATATATCCAAACAAAAGGAAAGAAATTTAAAGATCCTGATGAACCACAGGAATGATAAAAGATACATGGGAGCGGGGAATCTACTGAAAGAGAGAAGTCTTTTTGGACTGGATTTCGTATATGACACGATCCCAAACAAACTGTATCCATTTGACTGGAAGACATTCAATGAATACAAGGGAACGATCAAGGTCGGTGTAACAAATGCATGGACAGGGAAAGCAGAATACAAAGATGGAATGAAACTGGATAAGAAGTGTACGATGCTTCGAGCAACTTGTGCGATCCCGTTTGCATTTCCAACGATCAAAGTAGATGGAAAGCCTTATTATGATGGTGGAATTGCAGATCCGATTCCGATCAGACGATCAATAGAAGATGGGAATGATAAGAATCTGATCGTACTGACAAGGCCAGAAGGGTATAGAAAAGAATTAAGCAAGAGCAACAAAGCTGCGGCAAAACTTCTCAAGAGAAAATATCCACATTTACCGGAACTGCTATTAAATCGTCATATAAGATATAATAAAACAGTTAGATATTGTGAGCAGTTAGAGAGGGAAGGAAAGGCAGTGATCCTAAGACCAGAGTATACAATCGATAGTTTAGAGAAAGACATTGATGTATTAAAACAAACGTATGATATGGGATACCGTGTCACAAAAGAGAATATAAACCGAATTAAAGAATTATTTTAGACGACTCTTTATGCCTGTTCCACTGGACGGAAGAAGCTCGATAAGATATACTTTATTAGATTAAGACAAAGGAGGGATCGGGCGATGGCAAGAATTGAAGAATCAAGACGAACTTATATAGAAGAACTTGCGACCAATCCAAGAGTCAACCTGATGGTTTTATCGGAACGAATCGATATTGTGTTTCATGAAGACGAAAGTGAAGTATCTCTGGCAGAGAAGATAGCAGAGAAACTTTATGATATGCCACAATTGATCACTAAGTTATTACAGCAGGAAGCAATCGAATTCTTGCTGCAATGCTGGGATATGGAAGGTGAGAGTCTGCTTGCTGAGATGTACGCAAGAGAGATTGAGCAGTTACATTTTCTTGGATTTCTCTCATATGAAGACGATACGATCTTATTGAATATAGAAGCAAAGGATAATTTTTTCTTCTCTCTGAAAAGCCGCAGAGTTCAGGAAGAGTTAGAAGAGGGTACCAGACTTGAGAATATTCTCTTTGGAATGTTGTTTTTATATGGTATTTTAGATATTTATGAGTGTTGCCAGATGATTCAGGAAGAGATGTTCCCAGAGCTGACTTATGATGAGTTGGAAGAATTTATATTACTCCGTATTGTATTCTGGCAGTCAGGAATCTTATTAAGAAATCAGATGAATTCAAGACTGTTACTGGCAAGCCGTGAGGTAGAAAACCGCAACGAAGTATTTATTCAGTGGAGCCTTAGGGAAGATTTATCATGGAAACGTTACAGTGAAGATGAATATAAGAATCTGGCACTAGGCAATGGAATTGGAGGCTGGGATGGAATCCCAGAATTATATGATTTTGTGATGAAGAATATCGAGAATGATCAGTATAAGGTTATGATGATCGTAAAATCACTGGTTGTTAAGATTCAAAATGGATTGACGTATGAAGAGATTACATCTGCGTATGTGAATCTTCTGGATGAAGAAGATAAAGAACATCAAAGGATCCTTTGTGAATTGATCCGTACGCTTTATAAAACTGTACCATTATATAGTCTCAAGGGACATACGAGAACAGAAGTGGAAGAAGAAAGCCAAGAAGCAAGATTTCATGTGATTCAGGGTGGTAAAGAGTAAGGAGGAAGCGAATGAGACAGTCAACTGTATTAGTAGTAGATGACGAGAAAGAGATTGCTGACTTTATTGAATTATATTTAAAGAATGAAAATTATAATGTACATAAATTTTACAATGGAAAGGATGCCTTGGCGTGTGTAGAACATGAGAATATTGATCTGGCGATCCTTGATGTGATGCTGCCAGATATTGATGGATTTGAGATTTTAAAACAGATCCGTTTAACACACAATTTCCCTGTGATCATGCTGACAGCGAAAGTATCTTCCATGGATAAGATCAATGGATTGACATTGGGAGCTGATGATTATATTGAGAAACCATTTGAGCCGTTGGAATTGATGGCAAGAGTGAAGGCACAGCTTCGAAGATTTACAAGATACAACGATGGAAGCGGTATGAATCAGGAAGATACACTGGAGATCGCAGGTCTTATCTTAAATCGTGCAACACACCAGTGTACTTATGGAGAAGAAGAAATTACATTGACACCGCTAGAATTTTCAATTTTATGGATTCTGACACAGAACCGCGGGAAGGTTATAAGCTCAGAGAATCTTTTTGAGCAGGTATGGAAAGAAAAGTATTTTAAGAACAACAATAATACAGTTATGGTACATATCAGACATCTCCGTGAGAAGCTGGGAGAGGTCATGGGACACAAAGAATTGATCAAGACAGTCTGGGGAGTTGGATACAAAGTTGAGGAGTAAATACAGAAGTTTAAAGATAAGGATCATACTACAGACATTGGGAATCAGTTTGATCGTTGCATGTATCGGATATTTTGTACTTGATATATTTGTAGATGGTGTATTTCAGGATCCATTTGCCAAAACGGTCGTTTATATATTTGAACGGATCGGGATGGATGAGCTGGAAGCGATTCGTGTATATCGTCTGATCTTTGTACAAAATAAAACAATGATCATTGGTGCTGGATTTTTTGTGTTGCTTTTGTTAAGCTTTTATCTGGGTATGTCAAAATTCACGACATACCTAAGACAGGTTGAAGGCGGAATCCAGATGATCTTAAATGAATCCAAAGACCGCATATTGCTCCCACCAGAGTTGAATCCTTTGGAGAATAAATTAAATGAGATCAAAGGAACGTTGAAAGAACAGAGGCGGATTGCAGAAGAAAGTGAGCAGAGAAAGAATGATATCATCGTCTATCTTGCTCATGATCTGAAGACACCGTTGACGTCGATCATTGCATATTTATCATTGTTAAATGAATCGCCGGATATGTCGGAAGAACAAAGAGCTAAGTATATAGGAATTTCTCTTGAGAAAGCGAAACGTCTTGGAGAACTGATCAATGAGTTCTTTGAAATTACAAGGTATAATCTTCAGAATATTACCTTGGACAAAAAGGAATTTTATCTTTATGTTCTGCTTGAACAGGTGATGGATTCTTTTGCTGCGGTATTTAAGCAGAAAGGATTAGAGTGGAAGATAGAGGTAGATGATAAAATATTAATTTATGGTGATCCGGACAGGCTTGCCAGGGTTTTTGAGAATCTGTTAAGGAATGCAGTATCGTATTGTTATCCGAATTCTCTCATCGAGGTTTATGGAATGATCGATGGAGATAACGCAGAGATTTTAGTCAGGAATCAGGGAAAGACTATACCAGAACATCAATTAAATAACCTGTTTGAGAAATTTTACAGATTAGATGAAGCAAGATCTTCTGAAACTGGCGGGGCAGGTCTTGGACTTGCGATCGCGAAGGAGATCATAGAGCTTCATGATGGAACTATCAAAGCAAAAAGCCAGAATGAGTATACGACATTCATAATACGGCTGCCAAGAAAGAAGGAGGAACAATGAAAAAAGTATATGTCATTGGACATCGCAATCCAGATACAGATTCCATCTGTTCTGCGATCGCATACGCAAACTTAAAGAATCAAGTGGAAGGAAATGGATACGAAGCATATCGTGCCGGTAATATCAACGGCGAAACAAGATATGTATTGGATACATTTGGAATTAAAGATCCAAAATATGTTAGTGATGTAAGACCAAGATTAAAAGACGTAAATTTAAATCTAGTTAAAGGTGCAAAAGCGACAGATTCCCTGAAATCTGCACGTGAAATGATGCAGACAGAGAAGATCGTGTCTCTTCCAGTATTAGATGGAAAGAAAATGATCGGTCTGGTATCCATCAGTGATGTGTTGAAAGCAGATATGGATGTTTATGACAATGAAATCCTTGCCAAAGCAAAAACACCATATAAAAATGTTGTAGAAACATTAGATGGAACACTTCAGGCAGGAGATATCGAAGGATATATCACAGAAGGTAAGTTAACAGTATCTGCCGCAAGTGTTGATACAATGGAAGAATTTGTAACAGCTAAAGATACAGTGATCGTTGCAAACCGTGAAGATGCACAGATTGGTGCGATCCAGACAGGAGTACAGTGTGTTGTAGTATGCATGGGTACAGAAGTTACTGATAAAGTATTAGAACTTGCAAAGGAAAAGAACTGCAGAATCATCACAACACCATATGATACATTTACAGCAAGCCGTTTGATCTGCCAGGCAATGCCAGTATCTTATATCATGGCAACAGATACGATCGTATCTTTCAATGAAACAGATTTTGTAGATGATGTCAAAGAAGAGATGACAAAGAAACGTTTCCGTTACTTCCCTGTATTGAATGCAGATAACGAATTTGTAGGATTTATTTCCAGACGTCGTATCTTAGAATTCAACAAGAAACAGGTAATCTTAGTTGACCATAATGAAGTATCACAGGCAGTCGAAGGATTAGAAGAATGTGAGATCATGGAGATCATCGACCACCACAGAATCGGAAGTGTGGAAACTGTATCACCAGTTTACTTCAGAAATCAGCCAGTTGGATGTACAGGAACGATCGTTGCTCAGATGTACCGTGAACAGGGAATCGAGATTACAAAAGAGATGGCAGGATTAATGTGTTCAGCAATTCTTTCTGATACATTAATGTTCCGTTCTCCAACATGTACACCAGTGGACGAACAGATCGCGAGAGAATTAGCACAGATCGCAGGAATTGATGTAGAAGAACATGCCAAAGCAATGTTCCGTGCAGGAAGTGATTTAAGTGGTAAGACTCCAAACGAGATCTTCTACATGGATTATAAGAAATTCAATGCCGATACAATTGATTTTGGTGTTGGACAGATCACATCCATGGATCAGGGAGAATTAGATGATATCAAAGCATCAATCCTTGAATATATGGATTCTGTGAAAGAAGAACAGGGACTTGATTACGTATTCTTTATGCTAACAAACATCTTAGAGGAAACAACACATCTGCTGATCTGCGGACCAGAAGCTGAGGGAGTGATCGAACGCGGATTTGGTGTAACACCAGAAGATAAAGTTGCAATTCTTCCTGGAGTTATGTCACGTAAGAAACAGATGATCCCTAATCTTTTGAATGCGTTTCAGCAGTAGATTGTAATAGTCTTTGATATGTATATGAGAAAAAATAAATAAGAATAGGAGCCATCCGCCAGAGAATTTATGCTCGCCGGATGGCTCTTCTGTTATTAGTGCTTCTAAAAGAAGTATTGAAAATATGAAATAAGTGCAGTATACTAATAATAAATAAAATATGTGGAATAAACTGTAAAAAATACTTGCCAATATTTGTAAATTAATGTAAACTATAAACATCAATAATCTAGATTAAAGTCAAAGAAGTTCTATATAATTGTAATTCGATTCAGAGAAATTCTATGAATATGCAGTTCTGCAGATAAGATAACCAAATGATAGTTTACAAACAAGGAGTCAGGAATGGGAGAAAAGGATAAGATTGAAAAGTTATTGGAAGATTATCCAGATGTATTTGCAGATATTATCAATGTATTAGTTTATCAAGGAGAAGAGGTAGTTAAACCAGAGGAACTACGGACAACAAATATACGGTCACAATATAAAGCATCAGATGATGTGCTTCATGAAGAAGAGAGAGATACTTTGAAAGAATGGAATAATAAAAAAGGTTTCAAGGTATTATTTGGAATTGAAAATCAGACAATCAAAGATAAAAAGATGCCACTACGTGTAATTGCATACGATGGAGCAAGTTATCGTTCTCAGATGTTAAAGAAAGGTGCAAAAGAATTTTGTAAAGTAATAACACTGATCTTACATTTTGGAGATAATCAATGGAAAGATGATAAAGAACTAAGAGAAGTTATCAATCAAGAAAGTGTGAATGAGGAGCTGTTTCAAAATTATAAATTGAATGTATTTGACATAGCATATCTGACAGAAGAACAAATAAAAATGTTTCAAAGTGACTTTGGAATTATTGCGGATTATTTTGTAAAACGAAGAAAAGGTTATAAAACAATTGAAAATCATAAACCAATCAAACATGTGGATGAAATGTTAAAATTTATGAGGATTTTTGCAGAAGACGAAAGATTTTTGCAATTGGATGTAAAGAAAAATGAGGAAGGAGAGGTTACTATGTGTACAATATTAGATACAGCAATTAATAAAGGAATTGAGCAAGGAATAAGTCAAGGAATAAGTCAAGGAATAAGTCAAGGAATAAGTCAAGGAATAACACAAGGTATAGCGCAGGGAAAAATTATAGGGGAAAATGCTACATTACAGTTAGTAAAAATTTTATTAGCTAATAATAAAATTCAAGATATAGATAAGATATACAATGATATACAGTATAGAAATAAATTAATGGAAGAGTATAAAATCTATGAGAGGATATAAAAAAGACCGCCCATCTGGGCGGTTACTTTTCTGAAAAGAGAGGATTAAAAAATATATATGAAAAACTATGTCTTAAGTATACCAAAATCCCCGAGGCATTCAATATACAAAGTATGAACAATTCTAAAGAATTTATAAACAGTTCTAAACAAAATAGGTTTCGACGTTGTTGTACTTTTGACACTTACATCATATGATAATATTTAGCATAAAGACCGCCAGAGGCAATTAGTTCTTCATGTGTTCCTCGTTCTTTGATCGTTTGTCCATCGATAACAAGAATTTCATCTGCATTCTGGATCGTTGATAAACGATGGGCGATCGTGATCGTTGTTCGATTTTCAGACAAGGCGTCCAGACTCTTCTGGATATGCTGCTCGCTTTCATTATCTAATGCGCTGGTAGCTTCATCTAAGATTAAGATTGGCGGGTTCTTTAAGAAGACTCTTGCAATAGAGATTCTTTGCTTCTGACCACCGGATAATCTTGTACCACGTTCTCCAACGAAAGTATCATAGCCATTAGGTAATGTCATAATAAAATCGTGGATATTGGCTTTCTTAGCAGCTTCGACAATTTCATCAAAGGTTGCATCAGGGTTTCCGTAAGCAATATTTTCTTTGACACTGCCGCCAAATAGATAAACATCCTGTTGAACAATACCGATGGAGCTTCTAAGACTCTCTAATTTTATATCCTTGATATTCTGACCACCGATCGTAATCAAACCATCTGTAATATCATAAAATCGAGGCAGCAGAGAACAGATCGTTGTTTTCCCACCACCGGAAGGTCCAACGAGTGCAATGGATTTTCCTGATTTGATCGTGAAATCAATGTGATTTAATACAATCTCATTATCCTCGTAACTAAATGAGACATCATGATAACAGATATCCCCATCAGGATGTTTCATATTAACGGCATCAACAGAATCTGTGATCTCAGATTCAATATCAATAACAGACTGATAACGGATAAAACCAGACATACCTTTCTGGATCATTTCTGTTAATTCTACAAGAATCTGAATCGGGCTGATAAAGATTCCAATATACAATGCATACATAGCAAGGTCAGCAGCACTCATCTGGCCAAGAGCGATAAAATAACCACCAGCAAGTAAAGTGACAAGATACATCATTCCTTGGAAAAATGTATTTCCACTCTGAAAACTTCCCATAGCACGATAATTATCACGCTTGGAATCTAAAAATGCCTCATTTCCAACACGAAATTTCTCACGTTCAATATCTTCATTTGCAAAAGACTGCACAATACGGATTCCAGCAAGGGAGTCTTGCAAAGAAGCATTGACATCACCAATCTTCCTGCGGTTATCAAGGAAAGTAGCCTGCATCTTACGGTTTTGCTTTGCACTGAAGAAGATCATCAATAAAACGATTGCAAGAAGAATAATCGCTAATTTCCACTGAATGATAAACAGGAAAATAAAAGATCCAACGATCTTTACAAGAGAGATAAATAAATTCTCAGGGCCGTGATGGGCAGCTTCGGAAATATCAAACAGATCAGAAACAAGACGGCTCATCATTTGTCCGGTGTTATGCTGATCATAATAGGAAAAAGAAAGATTTTCATAATGGTCAAACAGTTTACGGCGCATATCACGTTCCATCTGAGCTCCCATGATATGTCCCTGACAGCTGACATAATATTTACAGAACGCCTGAAAAATATAGCAGATAAATAAAATTCCCCCGATGATCGGAAGAGTCTTAAGGATCATAGAAGCATCCTTAAGAAATAAAGTCTTTGTAAGTGAACGAAGGATCTGTGGATAAGCAAGATCAACCAGACTGATAAATGCTGCACAGATCAGATCAAAAATGAAGACTTTTTTGTAGGGTTTATAATATTGGATGAATTTTTGAAAAGTACTCATTGGTGATAACTCCTTTAAAGAAAAATTTGATTGTATACAAACAACCAGAGACTATCATACACCAATTTTTGAAAAATAAAAAGACCGCTCAATAAAATGAGCGGTTACTTTTCTGAAAAGAGAGGATTAAAAAATATATATGAAAAACTATGTCTTAAGTATAGCAAAATCCTTCCTTTATTCAATATATAAAGTATGAACAATTCTAAAGAAAGTATAAACAGTTCTAAAGAAATTGAATATATTCAAACAAAACTTGTTTAAATGAAGTATAAATGATAAAATAATAATAGATAAAATATTATCTATTATTATTAAAAATATGAGATTTTGGATAAAATATTATCTATAAAATAAGGAGAAATAAATGGAACAATTAGTATGGGAAACAGCAGAAGAATTAGATCAGAAACTTGCACAAAGAGTACGAAAGATCAGAAAACGGCGTTCTATTTCTCAGATGAAATTAGCTTCTATGAGTGGTGTAAGTTATGGTTCGATCAAAAGGTTTGAGACAACAGGACAGATTTCATTAATTTCATTAACTAAGATAGCAATGGCATTAGATATTGCAGATGAACTTCGAAATATTTTTACACAAGTGCCATATCGGAATATTCAGGAGGTTATCAATGAGCGAAACTAAAACGTTACAAGTTATGTATGATGAAAAGCTTGTGGGAACACTGGCTATGGCATCAGGGCATAAAGTTGCATTCCAGTATAGTGAGGAATGGTTAGAAGATGGTTTTTCAATCAGCCCATTTTCATTACCTTTAAAAAATCAAGTGTTTGTTCCGCAAAAGGATTATTTTGATGGCCTTTTCGGAGTATTTGCGGACAGTTTGCCAGATAACTGGGGAAGATTATTATTGAATCGATTATTGCGTGCACATAAACAGAATCCAGATAGATTAACTGTTTTGGACCGCTTAGAGATTGTTGGAAAGTCAGGAATGGGAGCAATTACCTATCATCCTGAGCGGACATTGGAACAAACAAATGGAAATACAAACCTGGATGAACTGGCAGAACAATGTCAGAAAATTCTCAATACAGAATATTCAGATAAACTAGATGAATTATATCGCCTTGGAGGAACCAGTGGTGGTGCAAGACCGAAGATCATGACGACAATCGATGAGGAAGAATAGACCAAACAGGAAAAAAAGAATTCATATGTTAACTGCTGCAGCTCTTTTGGAATTGGACTTCGAGCAGCCAAGTCTTGATTATCATAGTTTAATGAAATTGACAAAGATATTAACAAGAGATAATACGGAGGATATTGAAAATATGTTTCGTAGAATGTGTTTTAACGTTTTTGCACATAATCGAGATGATCATTCAAAGAATTTCACATATTTATATGATGAAGAGAAAGATAGTTGGCGACTAAGCCCAGCATATGATCTAACTTATAGCAGCACATATTATGGAGAACATACCACGACAGTTGACGGGAATGGACGTAATCCTGGAAGAAAGGAAATTTTAACAGTTGGAATTACGGCAGGGATGAAAAAAGAGGTATGTGTGGATATTATGGATCAGATAGAGAAATGTGTAAGAGATATGTTAGGAGAATATTTATGAAATAAAAAAGACCGCTCAATAAAATGAGCGGTTACTTTTCTGAAAAGAGAGGATTAAAAAATATATATGAAAAACTATGTCTTAAGTATAGCAAAATCCTTCCTTTATTCAATATATAAAGTATGAACAATTCTAAAGAAAGTATAAACAGTTCTAAAGAAATTATTGTAAATGCCAGTTGATCCAGTAATACAGATTCAAAACAAATCTATATTACTGGATCATTTTCAAATTATAATACAAGATCTTCGCCGTAAGTCCCCATATGATACGGTCATCATATTCGTAGAATAAAACCTCATATTCCCCACGTGCCCAAGGGTACTCTTTTCCACCAGGTACTTTATCAAATGGAAAGTTATCTGTTGGATACATAGTCACTTTGTTATAATAACATTTCGGTGGGGTGTTCTGAAAGAATGCTAATGGAACAGTGAAAATTTCAGAAACTTCATCATTACTATACTGACCATCATAATTTACTAATTCCCCAAGATAAGGATCAATCCGCAGACCAGCAGGAGATAAAAAGTAATCTAAAGGCCCATATAATTTAATATTAGATTCAGAAATCAGTAATTCTTCACAAGTTTCACGGATTGAAGTCTCCATAGATGTTTCATCATGTTCTCTCCGGCCGCCCGGGAAACAGATTTCCCCAGGCTGTTGTGAGAGTTTATTGGAACGGACTTCAAATAGGATATGGTATCCATCATTTTTCTTGATCAGAGGGATCATAACGGCAGATACCTTGTCCTTTTCTTGTTCAATTCTTTTTGGAATTCGGGTGTTTAAGTGTTTGAACATAAAAATCTCCTAGAATCTGAAATCACGTTTTCCTTCATGAATATTTTCGATATATTCGGTAGCTTTCTGCTTGACAACAGGATTTGGAATTTTCTCAAGTTCCTGTTTGATCAATACCTCACCTTTGGCTTTGACTTCATCAGAAGCGTAATCCTCTAAGTATTCTTTTAAAGTCATTAAAGCATTAGGTGCACAGCAGTTTGCGATCTGACCGGATTTGACAAGAGTCATGAAACGATCACCAGTACGTCCTTCACGGTAACATGCTGTACAGAAACTTGGAATATGACCAAGATCCATCAGCCATCCGATGATCTCATCTAAGGTACGGTTATCATTTTTCTCAAACTGTGCAGAGTTATCTTCTGGTTTTTCTTTTTCAGCGTATCCACCGACACTTGTAGAAGAAGCACCACTGATCTGAGATACTCCGACTTTTAAGACACGTTCTCTTGATTCTTGTGTCTCACGAGTAGATACGATGATTCCTGTATAAGGAACAGAAATACGAAGGATTGCAACGATCTTCTCAAAGATATCATCATTGATTGCATTTTCGAAATCGTCAGGATCGATATCGTCAGCAGGACGGATTCTTGGAACACTGATCGTATGAGGTCCAACACCGAATTTTGCTTCCAGATGTTCTGCATGCATTAACAGACCAGCAAAGTCATAACGATACATATCAAGACCGAATAAAACACCGATACCAACATCATCGATACCAGCTGTCATCGCACGGTCCATAGCTTCTGTATGGTAAGCATAATCATGTTTTGGTCCTGTTGGATGAAGAACTTCATAATTGTCTTTGTGGTAGGTTTCCTGGAATAAAATATATGTTCCGATACCAACATCTTTTAATTTCTTATAATTTTCAACTGTTGTAGCAGCGATATTTACGTTTACACGACGGATCGCACCGTTTTTGTGTTTGATACTGTAAATTGTTTTAATGCTCTCTAATACATATTCAATTGGAATATTCACAGGATCTTCCCCTGTTTCAAGAGCCAGTCTTTTATGCCCCATATCCTGAAGAGCGATAACTTCTTTCTTGATCTCTTCTTGAGTTAATTTCTTTCTGCGGATATGTTTGTTCTTATAATGATAAGGACAGTAAGTACATCCGTTGACACAATAGTTTGCAAGATATAATGGAGCAAACATAACGATACGATTTCCATAGAATTCTTCCTTGATCTTGATCGCAAGATCAAAAACTTTCTGGATCAGTTCTTTATCTTCACATGCAAGAAGTACGGAAGCTTCTCTGTGGGAAATACCTTTTAATTTCTTTGCTTTTTCAATGATAGACAGGATCAGTTCCTTATTGTCTTTGTTGGCATCTGCATAAGCAAGTGTATCTTTGATCTCCTGGTCATCGATAAATTCTTCTGCGATACCAGATTCTGGTCTGTACATAGTTTTCTCCTTCTTCTAAATTAGTTAATACGTAATAGTTTTATTGCATAGAAGATTTTATTGATATTTTCTATGCAATAAAAAAGCATATTCGGAAATGAATATGCCAGATAGTCGAATAAAAAAGTACGTAAGATCCCCAAGGGAACAGGTACTTTGTAAGCTCAATCTTGGCATCAGGAAATCCTTGGCTTCAGAATGAATATGCACTTATATATTCATTATAAATAAATGAGACAAAAAGTCAATGAAAGAAAAAAAGGGAACGATTAAGATTGTGTTTCTAAGCGTTTCATTGTATACTATTGGTAATAGGGAAATAGCAATACTACGGGAGAAATAATAGGATATGGAAACACTGCAAGTTAACAGAAAAAAAATAGAGAAACTGTCAACAGTTTTAAATAATTCTCGGATTAAGATATTTGAATATCTTGTGGATGAAGATACACTTGTAGTTTATAATAATAAATTTCATATTGAGAAAACGATAGCTGGATACATGGACTATATAGACAACAAAAGCAAGATTTATCCAGAAGACCGAGAAAAGATAAAGCAGATTTATAAGGAAGTAAAAGAAGCAATGGTAGAGATCCGTGAGTTTGGGGAGGATGGGGATATTAAACATTCGGTACTCGAGTTTACGAAGATCGTGAATGAAGATGGAAAGCTGACCTTGATAGGAAGTACAAGGGATATCACAGAACAAAGAAAACAAGAGAAGAAGCTCAAAGAAAGAGCGAGAAAAGACTCTTTGACAGGGCTTTATAATCAGGTATATGGGAAAAAATGTATCAACAAATATCTGAATCGGAAGAAGCCTTTTGATTCGTGTGGAATGATCGTATTAGACGTGGATTGTTTTAAATTGGTGAATGACAATTATGGCCATTTATTTGGAGATAAAGTTCTAGCCCGTTTGGCGATGCTGTTGAAAGAAGTATTTAGAGATAACGATAGTATTTTAATGAGAGCTGGCGGGGATGAATTCGTTATTTTTGTAAAAGATATCTTGAACGTTGAGTTGGTTAGGAAGAATGTGGAGCTGATGCAGAAGATCAGGGATCTTCAATTCGGGAAGACAGGTTATACGATCACATGTAGTGCAGGATGTTGTTATCTTCAAGAGAATGTATCAGGTTATACCTATGACCAACTGTTTGAGAATGCGGACATTGCCTTATATAAAGCAAAAGAGCGAGGAAAGAACTGTTATGTTTACTGTGACAGCCTGCAGCATTTTTCATCCATGATCGCTGAACAAGAGAAACAGGAAGAGATGTTGGAAGCAAGATATTTTCAGAATGATATTGTTGCTACAGCTTTTGAAATCTTCGAGAAAACCAACAATTTTGAGGTGGCGCTATATTTATTACTGAAAGTGATTGGAGTTCGTCTGGAACTTGATCGTATCACGATCGTGCAGATAGATATCAAGGATCGAGAGATATATTCTGATTATCAATGGAACAGAGAAGGAATTCCGAAGGTTTTAGAGACGGTCAGACATTTTGATAAAGAGGATTTTCTCACAGTATTTAATGATTTTGATGAGAATGGGGTGCTTGTTTTACAGCATGATCATATGCAACGATATTCCGAATCAGCAACGAAGATCCTGATACAGGGAGAGGCAAAGACAATCGTATGTGTTGCAATGTATTGTGAAGGACGCTATACGGGAGCAATCACATATGCTGTGTGTAAGGAGAAGAGAAGCTGGTCAAACGAGATGTTGAAGCAGTTATCCGAAGTAACGAAGATCATCTCCGCACATTTTGCCAAGAATCAGGTGATGAATCATGTCTATCAGGGAGCGATCACACGAATGGAGCATGATACGCTGACAGGTTTGATCTCATTTGGAAGATTTCATGAGGAAGTGGAACGTATCATTCTTGCAAATAAGACAAGTGATTACATGATGATATATACGGATTTTGAAAATTTCAAATATTTTAATTATAAGTATGGATATACTCTAGGAGATCAGGTATTAAAGGATTTTTGCAGTTTCATTATTGGAAAAACAGAAGAAAAACATAATCTGTACTTTACAAGAGTTGTATCGGATCAGTTTTTAATGTTTCGTACAGCTAGCCATGAGAAGGATGAATATCAAGGGATCATTGAAGAAATAGAAAAGGTCAATGAAGAATTTATGCTGCGGCAGAAGGAGAAGTTCCCACAATCCAACGTGGTATTGAGAACAGGAGTCTATTATGTGACACCAGAATGCAGGAGCACTTCCTATGCGATCGATGCGGCAAACTATGTGAGACAGAAAGTGAAAGGTGGAGAAAAAGGCAGCGTAAGATTTTATGACGATGAGATGCAGAAACAACGTGAGTTGGAAAATGAGATCGTCAATGATATGAAGGAAGCGATGGAACAAAAACAGTTCAAAGTATATTTTCAGCCCAAATATTCCATAAAAAGTCATGAGATCACAGGTGCGGAAGCATTGGTGCGCTGGGAGAGAGATAACGGAACCGTTTTAAGTCCCAATGCATTTATTCCAGTTTATGAAAATAATGGAAAGATTATAGAACTTGACTTCTATGTCTTTGAGACAGTTGTAGAATTCATCGCAGAGAATCTGAAAGCAGGAAGAGAACATGTGCCGATATCGATCAATGCATCAAGTTTTCATGCATCGGATCCACAGACGATCAACACTTATATAAATATTTTGAAGAAATACAATGTTGATCCAGCGATGGTTGAGATTGAACTTACCGAGACAGCGGTTGTGTCAGAATATGAAAGTGTCAGAAAATTATTTGACTCTTTCCAGTTGCATGGGATTAAGACGGCGATAGATGATTTTGGAAGCGGATATTCTGTCCTGAATACGATCGTTGATATCCCGGTTGATGTGATCAAGATCGATCGAGGATTTATTACCAGCTGCTTAGAAACAGACCGTGGAATCTATTTCCTGAAACATTTGATCGATATGATTCGGAATCTAGGATATCAGATAATCTGTGAAGGTGTAGAAACAGATGAGCAGATTGAAATATTAAGACAGATCGGCTGCGATGAGATTCAGGGATATTGGTATTCGAAGCCATTGAAGATGGAAGACTACAAAGAGCTTCTCCAGACGGAAAAAATTTCCAAGGGGGGGGGCAAAACACCCAAACAGGCAAAAAATCCTAAGATATACTTTAGGCAATGAAAATTTGAAAGAGAGGAAAATACAATGAGTGGCAGAAAGAGCCAAGAATTAGAAGGAATTACGTTATTAGGAAACCAGAAAACAAAATACCCAGATGATTATGCACCGGAGGTGTTAGAAACATTTGAGAATAAACATCCAGAGAATGATTATTTTGTCAAATTTAATGCACCAGAATTCACAAGTCTATGTCCGATCACAGGACAGCCGGATTTTGCAACGATCTACATTTCTTATGTGCCAGGAGAGCGCATGGTAGAAAGTAAATCATTAAAATTGTATTTATACAGCTTCCGAAATCATGGAGATTTTCACGAAGACTGCATGAATATCATTATGAAAGATCTGATCAAACTGATGGATCCAAAATACATTGAAGTATGGGGTAAATTCACTCCAAGAGGAGGAATCTCCATTGATCCATACTGCAACTACGGAAGACCAGGAACAAAATGGGAAGATGTTGCATGGAACAGACTTTCAAACCATGATCTTTATCCAGAGAAGGTGGATAATAGATAAGTGATCACATACGAAAAGGAGGAAAAAGTATGGGAAAGAATTTGAAAAAAGTAATATTTAGTGTTTTACTGCTGGCAGCAGTGATCGTTGTATCGCCTAAGGATGCAAAGGCAGCAGGAAAGGTATGGATGGCTGGATTTAATGATAACAGCATTACGATTCAGTGGACTCCACAGAGTTTGAATGGATATAGAGTGGATGGCTATTATCTTGAGAAAATTGGAACGCAGGAAATGATCTGGCAGGGTTCTGCAGATACAACGCAGGTAACAGTTCAGGAAAAAAAAGGATATTCAGGATATATAAGACTGGGATACAGACTTACACATCTTTCCACAGGAAAAAAATATAACTGGTCAGTTGACAGTGTTTATGTTAACACAACACCTGCTGATGTAGCGAAGAATAATTTTGGGATCACAGCAGCATACGCTAATATTAAGAAAGTAGCATTTGCAGTTAATAAACCTGAGACGGCAACAGGAGTACAGCTGGAAGTATATAATGCAAAGAATAAAAGAGTACTATCTAAGACATCAACATCTATGGGTTATGAGTCTATGAATGTGTCAAAAGATATGGCGTATAAATATCGTGCAAGATACTACTATACAAACAGAAGTAATAATCAGACATACTATGGAAGATGGAGTAACTATCGCTATTTTGCAATGCCATCTATTTCAGGAAAGACAACAAACAAGAAAAAAGGGATCAAAGTAGTTCTGAAAAAGGGAACAGGAATTAAACAGTATACAGTTTCTGTATCAAAGAACTCAAAATCTGGATTTAAAAAAGTAAAAACAGTCAAGGTTTCTAAGAAGAAGAGCTACTCTTTCCAGATCACAAAAAACGGAAAGAAAAAATTAAAAAAAGGAACATATTATGTTCAGGTGGTTCCCAAAGTTAAATTTGGAAACAAAACATATTCCAGTGACGTATCAACTGTAGCAAGTGCATATGTATACAAATAAGGAGATGCAATATGGTTAAATTTTTAAAGAAAATAACATTTGCAATGGTTTTGTTTGGAATGGCTGTTTGTGCGTCTCCTAAGGATGCGAAAGCAGATGTAGGGATCATTAAGATGGCTGGATATACAGATAACAGCATTACAGTAGAATGGCAGCCACAGAATAATCCAAATTATAAAGTGAATAATTATTCAATCAAGGATCAAGAAACAGGTCAGGTTTTATGGACAGGTGATGCTGATACAGTGAAGGCAACGATCCAGAAACCAAAAGGATATATCGGGGAATGGGAGTTGTTAAGCAATCGTACTTACACTACTGGATATGGAGTGACTTTAGATGCACATGTTGATTTCATTTATGTAAATACAACACCTGCGGATATGACAAAAAAACAGTTTGGGATCACAGATCTGTATCCAAATAAAAAACAGATCATATTTGATATCAATGCACCAGAAGGACAGTCAGGAGTACAGTTTGAAGTCTATAATGCAAAGAAGAAACGTATTGTATCAAAAGACTCTGGAAATCTTGCAGGAGAAATGATGAAATATGCGAAAGATTCTGCGTATCGATATCGTGCAAGATGTTACTATTATAATGATACGATGAGACAGAACTATTATGGAAACTGGAGCGCAAACCGCTATTTTGCAGTACCATCTGTGAAAGTCAAGAAATCTACTGCCAAAAAAGGAATCAACGTTACCTTGAAAAAAGGAACAGGAATTTCTAAATATACAGTTTATGTTTCAAAAAAATATAACAGAGGATATAAAAAAGCAAAGACGGTCAAAGTAGCGAAAAAGAAAACATATTCTCTTACTCTTAAGAAATATGGAAAGAAAAAGATCAAAAAAGGAACTTATTTTGTGAAAGTAGTTCCAACAATAAAAGATGGGAACAAAACTTATCAAAGTGAAACATCAGCAATAGAAGTTATCTGTGCCCGCTAAAAACAATAAAAAGAGGTAAGATCATGGTTAAAAACTTTTTAAAGAGAACGTTATGTATAGCGTTGTCATTTGCAATGATGACAGGAGGGGTGTTTGTAAAAGCATCCCCTGTGCAGAAGAAGCAATTAGAGGAAATAGCACGAACTGATAAAATCATATTAAAAGATAAAGTTGTAGCGAAGAAAATTCAAAGAGCAATCCAGAACGATTCCAATACAGTAAGAAATGCAAATTTGTTTTACGATTTAACATCCTTTAATAAGATATATGCAGATCGTAAAGACAGAGATTGTAGCAATTGGATTGTCGGAGCACAAAATGCGCAGAATCCATTGATTACAAGAATTTCAATGCCAAAAACAGGAACACTATATCTTGATTGTATCAATGAAGATAGTCTTGGGAATTCAAAAGAGGCAATAGTGGCTTTGTATAAAGGATGGGAAACATCAGGAACACCACTAAATAGCATGCGTGTGACAAGTGGAGTTTTAAATACTGAAAATCTCGCAAGAGGAGTTTATACAGTTATTGTAATGGCTCCAGATGAAAAAGTAGGATATACAGCTATTTACCCACATTGTGTAACGTCTGAAGATATAGGTGTGAAAAGCAATATACAGATGGTCGTTGGAACAGGAAGAACAATGTATCAGACGTTTTCCATCAAAGGAAGAAGACAGGTATGGATTGATTCAGATGTTGCAAAGAACGGATACATTGAACAAAAAACAGGAAATAGATGGAGCAGAGTATCTGATACAAATTATTTCTATTCTGAGGGAAACAATGCAGAAAGATCTTATTATGCATTAAGCACTGGAACTTATCGATTTGTAATGCAGCCAACAAAAGGAGATATTGTACAATATTGTTATGGAAGTAAAGCGTACACAGCGAAATATGCAACCAAAAAATCCAAAGCAAAACAAATCAAACGAAAAAAATCTGTGACAAATGTATTGACAGCATCTGACAAAAACAAAGCAACTCATTACTATAAAATAAAAGTTGCCAAGAATGGAAAATTACGAATTGATGCGTCTGTTTACCAGACAGCAGGGAAAATGAACTTTTCAGTTTATGGCAAGGGTATTAAAACAAAGACGCTCTCTATGAAAAGCAATAAAAGCGGATGGTGGACAGGGAAAGTCAGAAAAGGGACTTATTATATCAAAGTAACAAAGTGTACCAAAACAACAAGCGGAACATACAAAATCAAATACACTAAATAATAATTCCTTCATATTTGTTTATACTTTCTTTAGAAATGTTTAGAAACAGAATATTGAATGAAGAGAGGATCCTGATATAATAAAGACATAGTTTTTCATATATATTTTTAATCCTCTCTTTTTGAAAATAAGTACCGTATCAGCCGAGATGTTGATGCGGTATTATTTCGTTTTATATGTAAAGAAACAAGATTGTATTGTAAAAAAAACGAAAAATCTATTGACGGACCCACATATGGATGATATGATAAACACGCTAGACTTTAGCGTTGGAAGAAGGTCTTTTTTTTATGCCTTATTTTAATTAAACAACAAACAAAATGGAGGTGGAAGTTGTGCGCACAAGAGTAACATTAGAATGTACAGAATGTAAACAGCGTAATTACAACATGACAAAGGATAAGAAAACACATCCTGAACGCATGGAAACAAAGAAATACTGCAAATTCTGTAAAACTCACACATTACACAAAGAAACAAAATAATTTCCGGTAATTCCCTTTGAGAGAAAAGGAAGTGAAAACATGGAGAAAACTAACAAAGCAAAGAAACCAAGTTGGTTCAAAGAGTTAAAAGCTGAATTTAACAGAATTATCTGGCCAACGAAAGAAAGAATTGCAAAAGAAACAGCAGTTGTAGTGATCTGTGCTATTATTATCGGAGTCATTGTTGCAGTTCTTGATGTTGGAATCCAGTATGGAATTCAGGCATTGGTTGGATAGAAGTAAGGAGATTTTATGGCAGAGGCAAATTGGTATGTTGTTCACACCTACTCAGGTTATGAGAATAAAGTAAAAGTGGATATTGAGAAAACCATCGAGAACCGTAAGCTTCAGGATGAGATCTTGGAAGTCCGCGTACCACTTGAAGACGTGGTAGAGATGAGAAACGGTGTGAGGAAACAAGTTTCAAGAAAAATGTTCCCAGGTTATGTTCTGATCCATATGATCATGAACGACGACACATGGTATGTGGTTCGTAACACAAGAGGTGTTACAGGATTCGTAGGACCTGGATCAAAACCAGTACCGCTGACTCCTGCAGAGATGAAACCATTAGGAATCCAGATTGGAGGAGAACAGCAAGAAACACCAGCAAGAGAGAAGATTGAACTTGATATCGAAGTTGGTGATATGATCGTTGTGACTTCCGGTGCTTGGGAAGGAACAACAAGTGCGGTTACTGCAATCAATGAAAGCAAACAGACAGTAACTATTGAAGTCGAGATGTTCGGAAGAGCAACTTCAGTAGAAATTGATTTCTTAGATATTAAGAAAGCGTAACGAAGAATAAGAATAGAGAATCTTATTTGAAACAAAGTGGGAGGGCTATCCCGTAATTACCACAATAATCAGGAGGTTAACGATTATGGCAAAGAAAGTAGAAGGTTATATCAAACTTCAGATTCCAGCAGGAAAGGCAACACCAGCACCACCCGTTGGACCAGCACTTGGACAGCACGGAGTAAACATTGTACAGTTTACAAAAGAATTTAACGCAAGAACAGCTGATCAGGGAGATATGATCATCCCTGTAGTAATCACTGTATATCAGGATAGAAGCTTCAGCTTCATCACAAAGACTCCACCAGCAGCAGTTTTATTAAAGAAAGCTTGCAAAATCCAGTCTGGATCAGGAGAACCTAACAGAACTAAAGTAGCTACTATTTCTAAAGCAGATCTTCAGCAGATCGCTGAAACAAAGATGAAAGACTTAAACGCAGCTTCTATCGAAGCAGCAATGAGCATGATCGCCGGTACTGCAAGAAGTATGGGAATCACAGTAGAAGAGTAATCACAAATTTGAAACGAAAGTGGGAGGGTGAACTCCCGATATTACCACAGGAGGTATTTTAGAATGAAAAAAGGTAAGAGATACGCAGAGCTTACAAAATTAGTGGACAGAACAAACAATTATGATCCACAGGAAGCAGTTGCTTTAGTAAAAAAATTAGCAAACGCTAAATTTGACGAAACAATCGAAGCACATATCCGTCTTGGTGTAGATGGACGTCAGGCAGACCAGCAGATCCGTGGAGCAGTTGTACTTCCACACGGAACTGGTAAAGAAGTTAAAGTTCTTGTATTCGCTAAAGATGCAAAAGCTGAAGAAGCGAAAGCAGCAGGAGCAGAATTCGTAGGAGCAGAAGAATTAATTCCTAAGATCCAGAAAGAAAACTGGTATGACTTCGACGTAGTAGTAGCTACTCCAGACATGATGGGTGTAGTAGGTCGTTTAGGACGTGACTTAGGACCTAAAGGTTTAATGCCTAACCCTAAAGCCGGAACTGTAACAATGGACGTTGCGAATGCCATTAAAGAAATCAAAGCAGGTAAGATCGAATATAGATTAGATAAAGCCAACATCATTCATGTACCAGTTGGAAAAGCTTCTTTCACAGAAGAACAGTTAGCGGACAACTTCCAGACGTTAATCGATGCAATCGTAAAAGCAAAACCTGCAGCAGCAAAAGGTCAGTATTTTAGAAACGTAACAATTACTTCTACAATGGGACCTGGAGTGAAAATTGATACAACAAAATTTGCTTAATATTTAACTTTAAGCGGGGTCAGTCTCATGTAGTCTGACCCCAGATTTATGCAAAATCCTATGTTGCCATATGGGAATTGCATAAAAATAAAAACATTTCAAAAAAAGTAAAAAAACATTTGACATATATATAAATGCCGTGTATTATATGTAAAGTATTACTGCCGAAGACAGCAGGTGCCGCAAGGCGCAACGTAGAACAACCTGCCGAGGAGAGTATTAGTGAATATGCTAATTAACACTCTATGTCTGTGCGGATATAGAGTTTTCTTTTTATATGTGCGGTGGTACACAAAATAAATCAAGGAGGTGCACCATTTCAATGGCAAAAGTTGAGTTAAAACAACCAGTAGTAAACGAAATTAAAGAATTACTTACAGATGCTCAGTCAGCAGTATTAGTTTCTTACCGCGGAATCACTGTAGAACAGGATACAGCAATGCGTAAAGAATTAAGAGAAGCTGATGTAGAATACAAAGTATATAAGAATACAATGATTCGTTTTGCAATCCAGGGAACAGAATTTGAAGCATTAGCTGATGATTTAAAAGGACCTACAGCAATCGCTGTTTCTAAAACAGATGCTACAGCTCCTGCAAGAATCCTTGCAAAACACGCTAAGAACATCGAAGTATTAGAAATGAAATCTGGTGTTGTAGAAGGAACATTCTATGACAAAGATGGTATCCAGGTTATCGCAAGCATCCCATCAAGAGACGAATTACTTGCGAAATTCCTTGGAAGCATTCAGTCCCCAATTACAAACTTTGCTCGTGTTATTAAGCAGATCGCTGAAAAAGACGGAGAAGGGGCTGCAGCTGAGTAAGATCAGTTATCAGTAAATTTAAAATATTAGGAGGAAATTATAATGACAACTCAGGAAATTATTGAAGTTATCAAAGGTTTATCAGTATTAGAATTAAACGATTTAGTAAAAGCTTGTGAAGAAGAATTTGGAGTATCTGCAGCAGCAGGTGTTGTAGTAGCAGCAGCTGGAGCTGAAGGTGGAGCAGAAGAAAAAGACGAATTCGACGTAGAATTAACAGAAGTTGGTGGAGCTAAAGTTAAAGTCATCAAAGCTGTTCGTGAAGTAACAGGATTAGGATTAAAAGAAGCTAAAGAATTAGTTGATGGAGCTCCTAAAGTAATTAAAGAAGGTGCATCTAAAGCAGAAGCTGAAGACATCAAAGCTAAATTAGAAGAACAGGGAGCTAAAGTAACTCTTAAATAATTAAGAGATTTACTCCAGTAGATTTTCTATAAAGTATATGAAACTGTCACATTGGTGGAAACTAGTGTGGCAGTTTTTTTACTTTATATGGATCATAAGAAACTTCGATGGAATCCTCTATGAAATAAAATATTTCTAAGCTTTTATAATCGTATATTTGATGATAGAATGGTAGAGTAAAATCATACGAAAGGAGTATTCGACAATTATGAAATTAGTAATTATTGAACCACTAGGTGTGGAAGAAGAGAAATTGATGGAAATCGCACATAAAGCATTGCCAGATTCTGTCGAGATCGTATCTTACCAGACCAAAGTAACTGACACAGAAAGCCTGATCGAACGTGGAAAGGATGCGGACATTATTATGGTTGCAAACCTGCCATTGAATGCTGAAGTCATCAAAGGCTGCAAAAACCTTAAGATGCTGGCGGTAGCATTTATAGGAATCGATCATATTGCTATGGATGCATGCAAAGAACAGGGGATTACAGTATGCAACTGTGCAGGCTATTCAAATGCTGCAGTTTCAGATCTTGTCTTTGGACTTTTGATCTCACTGTATCGAAATATCATTTCTTGCGATCAGGTAGTCCGAGAAGAAGGAACCAAGGATGGTCTGGTTGGCTTTGAATTGGAAGGAAAGAAATTCGGTGTGATCGGAACCGGAGCGATCGGAACCAGAGTTGCGAAGATCGCCCAGGCATTTGGATGTGAAGTTTACGCATATTCAAGGACAGTAAAAGATCTTCCAAGAATTCAATTTGTAGGGTTAGAAGAACTTTTATATAATTGTGATATCATTTCATTGCATGTACCTTTAAATGAATCAACAAAAGGTTTGATCGGTAAAGATGAAATCGCATTGATGAAACCAGATGCAGTTTTGATCAACACGGCAAGAGGTCCGATTGTTGATAGTGAAGCATTAGCTGAAGCACTCAATAACGGTAAGATTGCAGGAGCAGCCGTTGATGTCTTTGAGAATGAACCGCCGGTATCAAAAGATCATCCACTCTTACATGCAAAGAATCTGATCGCGACACCACACGTTGCATTTGCAACAAAAGAAGCATTGGTAAAACGTGCGATCATTGATTTTGATAATGTGAAATGTTGGATGGAAGGAAAACCAGTCAATGTAATGAATTAAATTTTGTAAATAGTCGAATATACATTAAGAGAAACAAGATAAATGGGGAAAAATAAAGTGGAAAAAGTGATGAAAAAGCTGTGCGTATGTACGCTTTCAGTTGTTATAGGAATGTTATTGATTCAGATCATGCCCGTATCAGCAGCAAGTAAGACTGGCATGGGAAAGATAACGAATAAGATAAACAAAGCAGGATATAATTTATGGGGCGGATACGATTCACCGGAAGAAGCAGCAACATATGATATTGATTTCTATGATTCTGGCATCAATGCAGGTGTTGCTGTTGGTGGAAATATTTCATTAAAATATAACGATTCTTATGATTATGGAGATAATCTGAAATATAACTGGCAGATCGTCAATGGAAATGATCATATTGCGATGGAGGTATCAGCAGATCAGAAGACTGCAAGGATTACAGGAAGATCCATAGGAGATGCAACAGTCCGATTAAATATCATAACAGATGAAGGAACAGAATATCAAAGTATTGAAACAAAAGAAATGCATATCCAGATTTCCAATCCGAGATTAAAGAATAACAAACTTGCAACGGTTCTTTATAACGAAGGGAAAGTTGAAGTAGAAGGCAACTCGACGAATGGACAAGAACGCATTATCTATCGAGCAGATAATAACCATAATTTTTATGTATCGGATGATGGGACATTTTACGGATATGCAAAACAAACCAGAAAGATATACGTATATGTAGATGGAATTTGTCTGGAAGCAACTGTAAAGTGCACAGATCCACAATATAGAGCCAGTTGTATTCTGAAAAAAGGGCAAAAAGTATCTTACAAAGTATCAGGAGCCAGCGGATATACACCAGTTACATATAAAGTTGGAAATACAAAATATGCATCTGTATCATCAAATGGATTAACAAAAGGAAAAAAATACGGAAGGACAACCTTAACGATCAGTGCTGATAATGCGAGTGTATCTTTTAATATTTATATCTTAAAATCCAAAGTATACAAAGGAGTCAGTAAAGCTCAAGCGATCTGTAAGACAAAACCAAGATACAGTCAGGCAAAACGAATGCGGAAAGATTATGTAGACTGCAGTTCTTTTGTGTGGAAATCTTATAAACCATATGGTGTGAATTTTGGAAGTAAGAGCTATGCACCAACAGCTGCAGATATTGCTAAATGGTGTGGAAAAAAGAAGAAATTATTAAAACTTTCTACATATAACGGAAAATCAGACAGATTACTTCCGGGAGATCTAATCTTTTACCGTAAACGAAGTGGAAAGAATGGAAGATATAAAAATATCGACCATATCGCCATGTATGTTGGAAATGACACGATCGTACATGCAGATGGAAGCAGTGTGTCTTACAGCTATCCATGGTACCGCAAAGTTGCAGCAATCGCCAGACCAGTAAAATAAAAGAAAAATATAAAGATAAAGAAGTACAAAAGGCAGATAACAAGGATACAAAATTCTTGCTATCTGCCTTTTAGGATGGTACAATATTGATGTAACTGAAATGGGAGCTTAAAAGGTGATACCTTAGCTGAGAGGAAACGAGAGTTTCGACCATGGACCTGATACGGATAATGCCGTCGTAGGGATTTGGATGCTATGAATACAAGACGAACTGTAAAGCAGCATCACAGGCTTTTTAAAGTTTGTCTTTTTTTATCTCAACAAGACAGAATGATGATAAAATAAACAAAACCGAATAAGAGTCTCCCAAAATCTTATATTTTGGAGGTTTTCAATCATGAAGTACACAACACAGATGAATGCAGCAAGACAGGGAATTGTAACGAAAGAGATGGAAGCAGTTGCTGCCTATGAAGGAATTGACGTGAAAGACCTTATGGCAGAAGTTGCAGCTGGAACTATTGTCATCCCTGCAAACAAGAACCACAAGTGTTTAAAGCCATTTGGAATCGGGAATTCTTTGAAGACAAAGATCAATGTAAACCTTGGAACATCCAGAGACTGTCTAAACTTAGATGTTGAGATGGAGAAAGTTAATAAAGCCGTAGAGATGGGTGCAGAAGCTATCATGGATCTTTCTTCTTTTGGACATACTCATGTATTTCGTAAGAAACTTGTCAATGAATGTCCAGCAATCCTTGGTACCGTACCTATTTACGATGCGATTGTTTATTACAATAAAGCATTAAAGGATATCACATCTCGTGAATGGATCGATGTTTTTAAGATGCATGCAGAAGATGGTGTAGATTTTATGACGATCCATTGTGGGATCAACCGAAACACAGCGGAACGTTTTAAGGCAATGAAACGTAAGATGAACATTGTGTCTCGTGGTGGTTCTCTGATCTTTGCATGGATGGAAGCAACAGGCAATGAGAATCCATTCTTCGAATACTATGATGAAATCCTTGATATCTGTAACGAATATGATGTAACGCTAAGCCTTGGCGATGCATGTCGTCCAGGATGCCTTGCTGATGCAAGTGACATTTCACAGATCGAAGAATTAGTAACATTAGGAGAATTAACAGCACGTGCATGGAAGAAGGATGTACAGGTTATGATCGAAGGACCTGGACATATGCCAATGGATCAGATTCAGGCGAATATGAAGATCCAGCAGACGATCTGTCATGGAGCACCATTTTATGTTCTTGGACCTCTGGTAACAGATATTGCACCTGGATATGACCATATCACATCTGCAATTGGTGGAGCAATCGCTGCAGCTTCTGGAGCAAGCTTCTTATGTTATGTAACACCAGCAGAACATCTGCGTCTTCCAAATGTCGATGATGTGAAAGAAGGAATCATGGCTTCCAAGATCGCAGCACATGCAGCAGATATTGCCAAAGGTGTAAAAGGCGCTATGGATTGGGATAACCAGATGGCAGCTGCGAGACAGAAACTTGACTGGGAGAAACAGTTCGAACTTGCTCTTGATCCTGAAAAGGCAAGAAGATACCGTGCAGAATCAACACCAGAGAGAGAAGATACATGTACAATGTGTGGAAAGATGTGTTCTGTACGTAATATGAATGCCGTCCTTGCCGGAGAAGATGTGGACGTCATCTAAATAGAATTCAGCATCCAGGCTGGGAATCCTGCCATGCAGGATTCATATCTAAGATCTCCGGCAGAGCCAGATACATATCCTTACGTATCTGAATATATATGAAAGAAGGTACTTAATATTATGAGTAATGAAAGAAGTGGATTCTCGAGCCGTTTAGGATTCGTTCTTGCAACGGCTGGGTCTGCCGTAGGTCTTGGAAACATCTGGAGATTTCCATATCTTGCAGCCAAGTATGGCGGAGGAACATTTTTATTAACTTATCTGATCCTTACATTAACATTTGGATTTTCACTGATGATCACAGAAGTTGCCCTTGGAAGAAAGGCAGGAACCAGTGCGATCCGTGCATTTGGACACTTTAGCAAGAAGCATACATTTATCGGATATCTTACAACGATCATTCCGTTTATTATCTTCCCGTACTACTGTGTTATCGGTGGATGGGTTACAAAATATGCACTGATATCGCTTCAGGGAGGGATTCATAATGCCGCCTCTGATACATTCTTTACAGGGTTTATCAGCAAATCAGCGGAACCTATGATCTGTGTTCTTGTTTTCCTGATCGCTACAACAGTGGTTGTTGCAGGAGGAGTCAAAGGCGGAGTAGAACGTGTCAGCACGATCATGATGCCAGTTTTGATCGTCTTGTTGATCGGAGTTTCTTTATTCTGTATCACAAGACCAGGGGCGATGGCTGGAGTTGCATATTATTTAAAACCAAGTTTAAAAGGATTTGGTCCGACAACGATCTTAGCTGCACTTGGACAGTTATTTTATTCGATGTCCCTTGCTATGGGTATTATGATCACATTCGGATCATATATGCCAAAGAAAGCTGACCTTGAGAAATCAGTCACACAGGTTGAGATTTTTGATACAGGGGTTGCTTTCCTTGCAGGACTTATGATCGTACCAGCTGTGTTTGTATTCTCAAACGGAGATTCATCCATGCTTGCAAAAGGTCCATCTTTGATGTTTGTGATGCTTCCAAAAGTATTTGACAGTATGGCTTTTTCAAGTGTTATTGCAGCAGTATTCTTTATTTTAGTGTTGCTTGCAGCACTTACCTCTTCCATTTCGCTGCTTGAGACACTCGTAGCAGTTCTGATGGATAAGTTCCATATGAAACGAGGAACTGCATGTATTACAATGTTTATCATTGCTCTGTTACTAGCAGTTCCATCATCTTTAGGATTTGGAGCATGGAGCAATATTACGATTTTAGGATTTGACTTCCTTGATTTCTTTGATTTCATCAGTAACAGTGTATTAATGCCGATCGCAGCATTCTTAACATGTTTATTTGTCGGTTATATCATCAAGCCAAAAGTAATTGTTGATGAAGTTGAAAGCTCTGGGGAATTTAAGAGAAAATCACTATTTCTTATTATGGTTAAGTATATTGCACCAATCTGTATTGTTGCAATCTTAGTGTTCTCAGTACTTGAAGGATTAGGATTTATTACAGTTTAATACAGAAGATATAGAGACGCACAGATGACTACTTAACATTTTGTGCGTTTCTGTTTTATTAGGAGGAAAGTATGATTACAGCAGTGATTTTTGATATGGACGGTGTGATCGCTGATTCAGAATATTTTAATGTCAAAGCAAAACATCTCATCTTAAAACGAGCAGGTATTGAAGTTGACTGGCATTACCATGATAAGTTCTTGGGTACAACACATGAATATATGTGGACAGAGATGAAGAAAGAATTTGAAAGTCTTGATAAAGAAGTTCTATATTATATAGATCAGTGGGTCAAAACCAGAAAAGAGTTGATCGACCAGGAAGGACTAAAGCCGATGCCGGGGGTTGTTGATCTGATCCGTACATTAAAGGAAAAAGGATTTCATCTGGCAGTAGCATCGTCTTCATTGAAAGAAGATATCATGACAAATATGAATACGTTTGGAATTACAGACTGCTTTGAAGCATTTATAAGCGGTTCCGAATGTGAAAACGGAAAGCCGGATCCAGAAATCTTTCAAAAGGCGGCTGAGGCAATTGGACAGAAGGCGGCAAACTGTATCGTGGTCGAAGATTCCGAAGCAGGAGTAAAGGCAGCCAAATCTGCCAAAATGAAATGCATTGGATATGCACCAGAAGGAGCGATCAAACAAGATCTCCATCAGGCAGATACAGTGGTGAAGGAATTTTCAGATAAACTTATAGAATATATTATGGAAAAATAAGTAAAATAAAAAATAGACAGCGTTCTTATGAAAAAGAGCACTGTCTATTTTTTTATAAAAACTTTCTCGTAAAAAGAGAAGATAGGACACAATATTCATTCATGCAATATAAACATCTGGACGACGTTCCGTCAACATTGTATAATAGTCATGCTTCATTTGTTTTGCTATATCGTAGTCATAAGGTTTCTCCCAGTTTGTACTATTAACTAAGAGATCCACTCCTTGAATAGCAAGACTTCTGGCAGCTTCTGGAAAGAATGCGTCATAACAGATAAACAAGCCGATACGACCAATCTTTGTATTAAATACTTTAAATTGATCTCCGGGTGTAAAATAATTTTTCTCGGAATCAAATAAATGAACTTTGCGATAAGTTCCAAGAAGAACACCAGTGTCATCAATGAAAAACTGAGAATTATAAAGGATATCTTCTTCTTTTTCAGCCATTCCATAGACGATATGAACATGAAATTCCTTAGCTAAGGCACTCATCTTTTTTACGGATGTAGAGTTGATCGTGGCAGTTTCTGCCAAGTCTTTAAAATTTTTACCACATTGATAACCAGTAACAGCAAGCTCAGGGAAAATAATGAGTTGAGTATCTGGATGAGATTCCATAGCTTTGCGAAGAAGCGTTTCCATATGAAAAAGATTTTCCTCTTTCTGATTCATTTTTGGATAAGTTTGTATACAAACAACATTACATTTCATAATTTTTTCTCGGTCCTTTCTGAATGCTTTGTGATATATGCTCGTTTGGAACCTTGAACCAGCTAAACAATTCTCGAATTGCAAATACACTGATCACTGCAATTCCAATGGCAAACCATACATAGACAATTAGAATAAATAATTTAATTGTTCAAAATCAAAATGTTCTTTCTCGAATAGAGAGCCGATCATGATAACAACAATCGGAACACAAAGAGAAAATACATTACCTACAAAATAGTTAATATTATCATCAGGAATCATAAAGTAAGCAATGAGTCCACAGATCATACCGATAAAGATAGATGCAACGGCAACTCTTGAGGATACTTTATCCCAGATCAACCCAGCAATAAATGCAGCACATGGGGCGGCCAAAAGTAGTTTGTTGTGTTTTAAAGTGATTCCCACGTTAAGATTTCCTTTCTTAATAAATGCAAAAGGCGCTATAAACATATATCTGTTTACAACGCCTTTGTTTATGACTAGTGTAATATACAAAATCTTTTTATTACAAGGTAAGAGTGAAAAGAAGTGAAGAATTTAATGAAAAAGGCAGATGAGAAACATTTTCAGGTGCTTTTTTCATGTATTTAAAAATAGTTATTGACATGATAAATTCTATGTGGTAATATAAGAAAATGTCTTAATGTGGGTTTGTCTGCCCACACTCTATGTAAAATTAAGAATAAGATTGTAAGAAAGATATAGTAAGATAGAGGGTTTCTTACAGTTGATGTAGTATATAAACCAGGTTTAGATCAAGAGGTGAAAAACGTCCATGGAAAAGAACAGAATACAGCCAATAAAATCAGGTACAGGGATGCGAATCAGCTATGCCAGACAGGATGACGTCCTTGAAGTACCAAATCTGATCGAAATTCAAAAGGATTCCTATGATTGGTTTTTAAGAGAAGGATTAGCAGAGGTATTTGAAGATATCTCCCCAATCGAAGATTACAGCGATCAGTTAAGCTTGGAATTTGTTGACTATCAATTATGTAAAGATGACGTCAAATATTCAATTGAAGAATGTAAAGAAAGAGATGCAACATACGCTGCACCTTTAAAAGTGAAAGTAAGACTTCATAATAAAGAGACTGATGAAATCAAGCAGCATGAGATTTTTATGGGCGATCTTCCTTTAATGACAGCAACAGGAACATTTATCATCAACGGAGCTGAACGTGTTATCGTCAGTCAGTTAGTGCGTTCCCCTGGAATTTATTATGGAATTGCTCATGACAAGATTGGTAAAGAGTTATACTCTTCCACAGTTATTCCAAACCGTGGTGCTTGGCTTGAATATGAAACAGATTCCAATGATGTATTCAATGTACGTGTAGACCGTACAAGAAAAGTGCCTATCACAGTTTTGATCCGTGCATTAGGTATCGGAACAAACGCAGAGATCAAAGAATTATTTGGTGAAGAACCAAAGATCCTTGCAAGTATTGAAAAAGACCCATCTGATAACTATGAAGATGGTCTGTTAGAATTATATAAGAAGATCCGTCCGGGAGAACCATTATCTGTAGATAGTGCGGAAAGCTTGATCAACAGCATGTTCTTCGATCCAAGAAGATATGATCTTGCGAAAGTTGGACGTTACAAATTCAATAAAAAATTAGCATTAAGAAATCGTATCAGTGGATTTATCTTAGCAGAAGATGTTTTAGATCCAACAACTGGAGAAGTATTAGCAGAAGCTGGAACGAATGTGGACATGGAACTTGCAGATAAGATCCAGAACGCAGCCGTAGCAAGTGTTATGATCCAGACAGAAGAAGGTGCTACAAAAATACTTTCCAACATGGAAGTAAATCTTGCTGAATATGTAGATTTCAATCCAGAAGAGATCGGTGTTCATGAAGATGTTTTCTATCCTGTATTAGAGAAGATCTTAGAAGAAGGATATGAAGGAGAAGAATTAAAAGAAGCTCTGAAGAAAAATATTCATGAATTGATTCCAAAACATATTACAAAAGAAGATATCTTAGCATCCATCAACTACAATATCCATTTAGAGTATGGAATTGGACATGATGATGATATTGACCACTTAGGAAACCGTCGTATCCGTGCTGTAGGTGAACTGCTTCAGAACCAGTATCGTATCGGTCTTTCAAGATTGGAAAGAGTTGTTCGTGAAAGAATGACAACTCAGGATATTGAATCTATCTCACCACAGTCATTGATCAATATCAAACCAGTAACAGCAGCAGTGAAAGAGTTCTTTGGAAGTTCTCAGTTATCTCAGTTCATGGACCACAACAACCCACTGTCTGAGTTGACACATAAGAGACGTTTATCTGCATTAGGACCAGGTGGTCTGTCTCGTGATCGTGCCGGATTCGAAGTCCGTGACGTACATTATACACATTACGGAAGAATGTGTCCGATCGAGACACCTGAAGGACCTAACATCGGTCTGATTAACTCTCTTGCTACTTATGCGAGAATTAACGAGTATGGATTTATCGAAGCTCCATATCGTGTACTGGATAAATCAGATCCTGAGAATCCAGTTGTTACAGACAAAGTTGTTTATTTAACAGCTGATGAAGAAGATAATTATGTAGTAGCACAGGCGAACGAACCTGTTGACGAAGATGGACATTTCGTAAATACTCATGTATCCGGACGTTTCCGTGAGGATACATCAGAATTTGATAAAGTAAACCTTGACTTAATGGACGTATCTCCAAAGATGGTATTCTCAGTAGCTACATCCATGATTCCTTTCCTGGAGAACGATGATGCCAACCGTGCGCTGATGGGATCCAACATGCAGCGTCAGGCAGTACCACTTCTTTCTACAGAAGCTCCTGTTGTTGGAACAGGTATGGAATCCAAGGCTGCATATGACTCTGGAGTCTGCATCACAGCAAGAAATGGCGGAGTCGTAGAAAGATCTACAAGTACAAAGATCGTAGTTCGTAATGATGACGGTCAGAGAGATGAGTACAATGTTATCAAGTTTGCACGAAGCAACCAGGGTAACTGTATGAATCAGCGTCCGATCGTATTTGTAGGAGACAGAGTAGAAAAGGGAGACATCTTAGCAGACGGTGCTTCAACAAGCAACGGAGAGATGGCTCTTGGTAAGAACCCATTGATCGGTTTCATGACATGGGAAGGATATAACTACGAGGATGCGGTACTGTTAAGTGAACGTCTGGTACAGGATGACGTTTACACATCTGTTCATATCGAAGAATATGAAGCAGAAGCCAGAGATACTAAGCTTGGTCAGGAAGAGATCACAAGAGATCTTGCAGGATTAAGTGAAGATGTCTTAAAAGACTTAGATGATAACGGTATCATCCGTATCGGTGCAGAAGTACGTGCCGGTGACATCCTGGTAGGAAAAGTTACTCCTAAGGGAGAAACAGAATTAACAGCTGAAGAGAGATTGTTACGTGCGATCTTCGGTGAGAAAGCAAGAGAAGTCCGTGATACATCTTTAAGAGTGCCACATGGTGCTTACGGAGTTGTTATGGATACGAAGATCTTCACAAGAGAGAATGGAGACGAACTTCCTCCTGGAGTAAACAAGAGCGTTCGTGTATACATTGCTCAGAAGAGAAAGATTTCTGTAGGAGATAAGATGGCTGGTCGACATGGTAACAAGGGTGTAATTTCCCGTATTCTGCCAGTAGAAGATATGCCATACTTACCAAACGGACGTCCATTAGATATCGTACTGAACCCATTAGGTGTGCCTTCACGTATGAATATCGGACAGGTGTTAGAGATCCATCTGTCCTTAGCAGCAAAAGTTCTTGGGTTTAATGTTGCTACACCAGTATTCAATGGTGCAGACGAGAACGATATCGCAGATACATTAAGAATGGCAAATGACTATGCCAATACATCATGGGAAGAATTTGACGCGAAATGGCGTGATAAAGTTAATGATGATGTAATGGATTATTTATATGAAAACAGAGACCATAGAAAAGAATGGCAGGGTGTACCAATTGATACAACTGGTAAAGTAAGATTAAGAGACGGTCGTACAGGAGAAGAATTTGACAGTCCTGTAACAATCGGATTCATGCATTACCTGAAACTGCATCATCTGGTAGATGATAAGATCCATGCACGTTCTACTGGTCCTTACTCATTAGTAACTCAGCAGCCACTGGGTGGTAAAGCTCAGTTCGGTGGACAGCGTTTTGGAGAGATGGAGGTATGGGCACTGGAAGCTTATGGTGCAGCATACACACTTCAGGAGATCCTGACATTCAAGTCTGATGACGTTGTAGGTCGTGTGAAAGCATACGAAGCGATCATCAAAGGTGATAACATCCCTGAACCAGGTGTTCCAGAATCTTTCAAAGTATTATTAAAAGAATTCCAGTCACTGGCATTAGATGTTAAAATTCTTGACGAGAACGCTGAAGAAGTTGAATTAAGAGAAGATGTTGATGGTGGAGATGCAAATCAGGATCTTGCACCAATGATCGAAGGAGACGGTGTCTTCAACAATTATGAAGAAAGCGAATCTGAACTCGGTGCTTTAGGATATAAACACGGAGACTTATCAGAAGGTGAAGATAACACAATCATGTAGATTGGCGAGCAATTTAGGAAGGAGCAGCCTTAAATGATGGAATCAAGCAATGAATATCAAAGCAATAAAATTTCATTTGATGCAATTAAGATCGGGTTGGCTTCTCCAGAAAAGATCCGTGAGTGGTCTAGAGGAGAAGTAAAGAAACCTGAGACGATCAACTATCGAACATTAAAACCTGAAAAAGACGGGCTTTTCTGTGAGAAGATCTTCGGGCCTACAAAGGACTGGGAGTGTCACTGCGGAAAGTACAAAAAAGTTCGCTATAAAGGTGTTGTCTGCGACCGATGCGGTGTTGAAGTGACAAAAGCAAGTGTCCGTCGTGAAAGAATGGGACATATCGAATTAGCAGCTCCAGTATCTCATATCTGGTATTTTAAAGGAATTCCTAGCCGTATGGGTCTGATTCTTGATATTTCACCAAGAACACTGGAAAAGGTTTTATATTTCGCATGCTATATCGTTTTAGATGCTGGAGATACAGATCTTGCATATAAACAGGTATTAACTGAAAAAGAATATAGAGAAGCGTATGAAAAATACGGAGATACATTCCGTGTAGGAATGGGTGCTGAAGCAGTGAAAGAACTGCTTCAGGCCATTGATCTGGAAGCAGAAGCAAAATCCTTACAGGATGAGTTCAAAACTGCTACAGGTCAGAAGAGAGCCAGAATCGTTAAGAGACTGGAAGTTGTAGAAGCATTCTGCAACTCAGAGAATAAACCAGAATGGATGATCTTGGATGCAGTTCCAGTCATCCCTCCAGATATCCGTCCAATGGTTCAGTTAGATGGTGGACGTTTTGCTACATCTGACTTAAATGACCTTTACAGACGTATCATCAACAGAAATAACCGTCTGAAGAGATTATTAGAACTTGGAGCGCCAGATATCATCGTAAGAAACGAAAAGAGAATGTTACAGGAAGCAGTTGATGCCCTGATCGATAATGGTAGACGTGGACGTCCAGTCACAGGACCAGGAAACCGTGCATTAAAATCATTATCAGACATGTTAAAAGGTAAACAGGGACGTTTCCGTCAGAACCTGTTAGGAAAACGTGTAGACTATTCTGGACGTTCCGTTATCGTAGTAGGACCAGACTTAAAGATCTTCCAGTGTGGTCTTCCAAAAGAAATGGCGATCGAATTATTCAAGCCATTCGTTATGAAAGAATTAGTAGAGCGCAAATTAGCTCACAACATTAAATCAGCAAAGAAAATGGTTGAAAAACTTCAGCCAGAAGTATGGGATGTCTTAGAAGACGTCATTAAAGAACATCCGGTTATGTTAAACCGTGCACCGACACTGCATAGACTGGGAATTCAGGCATTTGAGCCTATTCTGGTAGAAGGTAAAGCAATCCGTCTGCATCCACTGGTATGTACAGCATACAATGCCGATTTCGACGGTGACCAGATGGCTGTCCATCTTCCATTATCTGTGGAAGCACAGGCAGAGTGTAGATTCCTTCTGTTATCACCAAACAACCTGTTAAAACCATCTGATGGTGGTCCAGTAGCTGTTCCTTCTCAGGATATGGTACTTGGTATCTACTATCTGACATTAGAGAAAGATGGAGACAAAGGTGAAGGTAAATACTTCAAATCTGAGAACGAAGCATACTTAGCTTATGAAAATAAGGTGATCACACTTCATTCTAAGATCAAAGTAAGACGTACAGGTGTAGACAAAGACGGAAATCCTATTTCTCAGGTTGTAGATTGTACACTTGGACGTATCCTGTTTAATGAGATCATCTTACAGGATTTAGGATTTGTAGACAGAAGCAAACCAGAGAATGCTTTAGCATATGAGATTGATTTCCACGTAGGAAAGAAACAGTTAAAACAGATCCTTGATAAATGTATCAACATTCATGGAGCAACAAAGACTGCAGAAGTCTTAGATGATATCAAAGCGATCGGATACAAATTCTCTACAAGAGGAGCCTTAACAGTATCCATTTCCGATATGACAGTGCCACCTGAGAAACCTCAGATCTTAGGAGATGCACAGAAACAGGTAGAATTCATTACAGAACAGTATAAACGTGGTCTGATGACAGAAGAAGAACGTTATAAAGCGGTTGTTAAGACATGGTTCGACGCCGATGACGTTTTAACAGATAAACTGATCACAGGATTAGACCGATTAAATAACATCTTCATGATGGCCGATTCCGGAGCCCGTGGTTCTAACCAGCAGATCAAACAGTTAGCAGGTATGCGTGGACTGATGGCCGATACATCAGGACGTACGATCGAATTACCAATCAAGTCTAACTTCCGTGAAGGTCTTGACGTACTGGAATACTTCATTTCAGCGCATGGAGCTCGTAAAGGTCTGTCCGATACAGCCCTTCGTACAGCCGATTCAGGATACTTAACACGTCGTCTGGTAGACGTATCACAGGATCTGATCATTCGTGAACAGGATTGCTGTGAAGGTACTGGAGAGGAAATTCCAGGAATGTATGTAGAAGCATTCATGGATGGACAGGAAGTTATCGAAAGCTTAGAAGAACGTATCACAGGAAGATACGCAGCAGAAGAGCTTGTGAATAAAGAAACTGGTGAAGTCATTGTAAAAGCAAACCACATGATCACACCAAAACGTGCGAAAGCCGTTTGTGATGCAGGATATACATCTGTTAAGATCCGTACGATGTTAACATGTAAATCCGGAGTTGGAGCTTGTGCGAAGTGTTATGGATCCAACATGGCAACAGGTCAGGCCGTACAGGTTGGAGAAGCTGTCGGAATCATCGCAGCACAGTCAATCGGTGAGCCAGGTACACAGCTTACAATGAGAACATTCCATGCCGGTGGAGTAGCCGGTGATGATATCACACAGGGTCTTCCTCGTGTCGAAGAGTTATTTGAAGCACGTAAACCAAAAGGACTTGCGATCATCGCAGAATTTGGTGGAGAAGTGCAGTTAAAAGATACAAAGAAGAAACGTGAAGTCATCATCACAAACAGAGAAACTGGCGATGTGAAGACATATCTGATCCCTTACGGATCTCGTCTGAAAGTACAGGAAGGACAGATCCTTGAAGCCGGAGATGAACTTACAGAAGGTTCTATCAACCCTCACGATTTATTAAGAATCAAGGGAATCCGTGCAGTACAGGATTACATGATCCGCGAAGTACAGAGAGTATACCGTTTACAGGGTGTAGATATCAACGACAAGCACGTTGAGGTTATCGTACGTCAGATGCTTAAGAAAGTACGTATCGAAGACGGTGGAGACACAGGATACTTACCAGGAGCAATGGTTGATGTATTAGAACTTGAGAAGAGAAACAAAGAGATGGAAGAACAGGGTCTTCAGACTGCAACAGCAGACCAGATCATGCTTGGTATCACAAAAGCATCTTTGGCAACAGATTCCTTCTTATCAGCAGCTTCTTTCCAGGAGACAACAAAAGTTCTTACAGATGCAGCAATCAAAGGAAAAGTCGATCCATTAGTAGGATTAAAAGAAAACGTAATCCTTGGTAAATTGATCCCAGCCGGAACAGGTATGAGACGTTACAGAGATGTCAAGATCAGCACAGATGAAAATGATTTCACGATCGGAGATGAAATCGATTTCGAGGATGAAGAATTTGATATTGAAGAATAATTTGAATTTGTAGTTGGCTAACTGTAGGCTTTGAGTATATGATAAAAAATAAATAAAAAACCACAAACGCAGCATTGGAATTTTGCCATATTTTGAATAAATTCGCAGCCCAATTGGACGATTGTCTGAGCTTCAGAGACTCTTGTCTTAGATAAACTTCAGAGCGAGTTATCGTAGGAAATTGGGCGGATAAGCGATTTGTTCAAAATATGAGCAAAAATTCCACCGCTGCGTTTGTGGTTTTTTATTTATTTTTTATCATATACCAGAAGACTATAGTGTGGACAATTACAGTATTTGGTGCATACGTAAAATATTTTATCTTCATTTATCGATACCCAGAGCGCAAGCCAATACCGTTCAACATACATATCTCATAGTGGTTTCGATAACTGAAATTATTGAATATTATAAAAATGGTTATCTGTTGGCGACCGTAGGAACACGTCTGCACTTAGCGAGTGGATGGTCGGATGACCATTCAGGAGCTTAGTACAGTTACGTGTGAGTCGAGCGAAAGCGCGTCGCAGACAGATAACCATTTTTATAATATTCCACCAACTTCAGTCTATCAAACTATAATCTGTTTATTGTATGTAAAATCCTTAAGAAATCTGAAAAAACTATTTAATTGACAAAGTAAACAGATATTGATATAATAAAATCAACAAATGAAAGATAAGTTTTAAAAGAAAGGAGAATCGCCCAAGTTGCTCCATAAGGCTAACGGAAAGGCTTTTAAAACCGGCAGCTGATGGATCAGAAGTATTAAGATGATTGGGAATCATGAGACTGACTCAACAGGATATTATGATCTCGGGAGAGAACATAAGAGTCCTAGAAGCGGATAGAACGGTAAAGGAGTCAACCTCATAAAGATAATACGAAGAATAGAGAGAATGAACAAGATCTTAAGATAAGATCAGAAGATGATCAAAGAAAAAGAATCAAAACAAGAAAGATTCCAAGAGACGAGGAATCAAAACAAGAAAGATTCAGATAAGAGATCAACAAACATTCGATCAGCTGACCGGTGGAGCATTTAAAAAATTTGTAACTGGTAACTAAAGCAAAGTGTAACCCGTTAACAAAATAATTTGGAACTTATTAACTAAATATTTTCTCAAGAATAAGAGATTGATTTTTATATATTAAGAAAATGGCGTAAAGAAGCCATATAACAAAGAAATCGAAACATTGAGATCAAGAAAAGAGATCAGAATAGAAGCTGTCAGGGTCGATATCAGAGATGTGACGAGAAAGCATTTCTGAAGACAGTAGGATAAGAAAAGATTTCGAATAAGATCCATAGAATGAGATTTCCAAAAAGATAAAAATATATAGAAATTAATAAAAATCTTGGGAAAAGGTCTTGACAAAGGCATGCAGGCATTTTATAATAGCCTAGCATGCCTTTTTGGGGAGCAAAACCAAGAAGTGCATGTATAGTCACAAGGTGAATTTAAGTAACCACAGTAGAAAACATGTATGGAGGTGAAATCAATGCCAACTTTTAACCAATTAGTTAGAAAAGGGAGAAAAACATCTGTAAAGAAATCTACAGCACCAGCACTTCAGAAAGGATTTAACTCTTTAAAGAAGAAAGCTACAGACACAAGCTCACCACAGAAGAGAGGTGTATGTACAGCTGTTAAAACTGCAACTCCTAAAAAGCCTAACTCTGCTTTACGTAAGATCGCCAGAGTTCGTCTTTCTAACGGAATCGAAGTAACAAGTTATATCCCAGGTGAAGGACATAACTTACAGGAACATAGTGTTGTTCTGATTCGTGGTGGTCGTGTTAAGGACTTACCAGGTACTCGTTACCATATCGTTAGAGGTACACTTGATACAGCAGGTGTAGCTAACAGAATGCAGGCTCGTTCCAAATATGGAGCTAAAAGACCTAAGAAAAAATAAAACAAAACTAAATTGGTACAAAGCAGCGTGATTAAACGCTACCTTGTATAGTTGTGCCGGAACTTTATTGTTTCCTACAAAGGTTACAGGAGATATAAAAGTCCTGCACGAACATGCAATAACTAAGTATGAGTACCGATGAATTAATGATTATTAAGGAGGGAAGAACCGTGCCACGTAAAGGACATATTGCGAAAAGAGACGTATTAGCAGATCCTATTTACAACAATAAGGTTGTGACAAAATTAATCAACAACATTATGTTAGATGGTAAAAAAGGAGTTGCTCAGAAAATCGTATACGGAGCATTTGCCCGTATCGAAAAAGAAGCTGGAAAACCAGCTTTAGAAGTATTCGAAGAAGCTATGAACAACATCATGCCAGTTCTTGAAGTAAAAGCTAGACGTATCGGTGGAGCAACATATCAGGTGCCTATCGACGTTAGACCAGACAGAAGACAGGCATTAGCGCTTCGTTGGATTACAACTTTCTCACGTAAAAGAGGAGAAAGAACAATGGAAGAACGTCTTGCAAAAGAACTTCTTGACGCTTCCAACAATACAGGAGCATCTGTAAAGAAAAAAGAAGATATGCACAAGATGGCAGAAGCAAACAAAGCATTCGCACATTACAGATTCTAATTTCAAGAATCTGTTCTGGCGTCTTGCCAGACATGCTTCTATGTTAAAACTTATAGGAGGAAAAAATCTTGGCTGGAAGAGAATATCCATTAGAGAGAACCAGAAATATCGGAATCATGGCTCATATTGATGCTGGTAAAACAACAACAACAGAGCGTATCCTTTATTACACTGGTGTAAACTATAAAATCGGTGATACTCATGATGGTACTGCTACTATGGACTGGATGGAGCAGGAACAGGAAAGAGGTATCACAATCACTTCTGCAGCTACAACATGTCATTGGACACTGCAGGATCATTGCAAGCCTAAAAAAGGTGCTTTAGAGCATCGTATCAATATCATTGATACTCCAGGGCACGTTGACTTCACAGTTGAAGTAGAACGTTCTCTGCGTGTACTTGATGGTGCAGTAGCAGTCTTCTGTGCAAAAGGTGGAGTAGAGCCTCAGTCTGAAAACGTATGGAGACAGGCTGATACTTATAACGTACCTAGAATGGCATTCATCAATAAGATGGATATCTTAGGTGCTAACTTCTACGGAGCAGTTGATCAGATGAAAGATCGTCTGGGAGCTAACGTAGCAGTACTTCAGTTACCTATCGGTAAAGAAGACGACTTCAAAGGAATCATCGACTTATTCGAGATGGAAGCCTACATCTACAATGATGACAAAGGTGAAGACATCTCTATCGTTGAAATCCCAGAAGATATGAAAGAAGAAGCAGAACTTTATCACACAGAATTAATCGAAAAGATCTGTGAATTAGACGACGATCTGATGATGCAGTATCTTGAAGGTGAAGAACCAAGTGTTGATGATTTAAAAGCTGCATTAAGAAAAGGAACATGCGAATGTAAAGCAGTTCCAGTATGCTGTGGTACAGCATATAGAAATAAAGGTGTTCAGAAATTACTGGATGCTATTATCGAATTTATGCCAGCTCCAACAGACATCCCAGCTATCAAAGGTGTCGATGAAGATGGTAACGAAGTTGAAAGACATTCATCTGATGATGAACCATTCTCAGCTTTAGCATTTAAGATCATGACAGACCCATTCGTAGGTAAACTTGCATTCTTCCGTGTTTACTCTGGAACATGCAAATCAGGATCTTACGTATTAAATGCAACAAAGAACAAAAAAGAGCGTGTTGGACGTATCTTACAGATGCATGCTAACAAGCGTGAAGAATTAGATATCGTATATTCAGGAGATATCGCAGCTGCAGTAGGTTTCAAATCTACAACAACTGGTGATACAATCTGTGATGAACAGCATCCTGTAATTCTGGAATCCATGGAATTCCCAGAACCAGTTATCGACGTAGCGATCGAACCTAAAACTAAAGGTGATCAGGGTAAAATGGCTGAAGCACTTGCTAAGCTTGCTGAAGAAGATCCTACATTCAGAGCTCATACAGATCATGAAACAGGACAGACAATTATTTCCGGAATGGGTGAACTTCATCTGGAAATCATCGTTGACCGTCTGCTTCGTGAATTCAAAGTAGAAGCTAACGTTGGTGCTCCTCAGGTAGCATACAAAGAAACATTTACAAAAGCCGTTGACGTTGACAGCAAATATGCTAAACAGTCTGGTGGTCGTGGTCAGTATGGTCACTGTAAAGTTCACTTTGAGCCAATGGATGCCAATGGAGAAGAACTGTTCAAATTCGAATCTACAGTTGTTGGTGGATCTATTCCTAAAGAATATATCCCAGCAGTTGGAGAAGGTATCGAAGAAGCAGCTCAGTCTGGTATCTTAGGAGGATTCCCAGTACTTGGTGTTAAAGCTACAGTATATGATGGATCTTACCATGATGTCGATTCTAGTGAAATGGCCTTCCACATTGCCGGATCTATGGCATTTAAAGAGGCTATGCAGAAAGCTGGAGCTATCTTGCTTGAGCCAATCATGAGAGTCGAAGTTACAATGCCTGAAGAATACATGGGAGACGTTATCGGAGATATCAACTCTCGTCGTGGACGTATCGAAGGTATGGATGATATCGCGAGCGGTAAGATGGTTCGTGCATTCGTTCCATTATCTGAAATGTTCGGATATTCTACAGACTTACGTTCTAGAACTCAGGGACGTGGTAACTACTCTATGTTCTTTGAAAAATACGAACCAGTACCAAAGAACGTACAGGAAAAAGTACTTGCTGACAAGTAAGAAAATTAATATATAAATATTTCGAGGCTATTTTGTCAAAATAGTCTTGAAATATTTGTTTAAATGAAATATAATCAAATTTAGGACGGCCCTTTGCTGGGCAACTATATTGAAGTTTGAAACATTATTGTAATTGCCCATAGGGCGAATAAGGAGGACAATTAAAATGGCAAAAGAAAAGTTTGAGAGAACTAAACCTCATTGCAACATTGGTACTATTGGACACGTTGACCATGGTAAAACAACTTTAACAGCAGCAATCACTAAAGTTTTAGCTGAAAGAGTAGAAGGAAACACAGCTGAGAACTTTGAAGATATCGATAAAGCTCCAGAAGAAAGAGAACGTGGTATCACAATCTCTACAGCTCATGTTGAGTATGAAACAGAAAAACGTCACTACGCTCACGTTGACTGCCCAGGCCATGCCGATTATGTAAAGAACATGATCACTGGTGCAGCTCAGATGGACGGAGCTATCTTAGTAGTAGCTGCTACTGATGGTGTAATGGCTCAGACAAAAGAACATATCCTGTTATCTCGTCAGGTAGGTGTTCCTTACATCGTAGTATTCATGAACAAATGTGATATGGTAGACGATGAAGAATTATTAGAATTAGTAGAAATGGAAATTCGTGAATTATTAAATGAATACGAATTCCCAGGAGACGACATTCCTATCATCCAGGGATCTGCTTTAAAAGCTATCGAAGATCCAGCTGGACCATGGGGAGATAAGATCATGGAATTAATGGATGCTGTTGACAGCTACATTCCAGATCCACAGCGTGATACAGACAAACCTTTCTTAATGCCAGTCGAAGACGTATTCTCTATCACAGGACGTGGTACAGTAGCAACTGGTAGAGTAGAAAGTGGTGTTCTTCACGTATCTGACGAAGTTGAAATCGTTGGTATCAAAGAAGAAACAAGAAAAGTTGTTGTAACTGGTGTAGAAATGTTCCGTAAACTGTTAGACGAAGCTCAGGCTGGAGATAACATTGGTGCATTATTACGTGGTGTTCAGAGAGACGAAATCGAAAGAGGACAGGTTCTTTGCCAGCCAGGTTCAATCACATGCCATACAAAATTCACAGCTCAGGTATACGTTTTAACAAAAGATGAAGGTGGACGTCATACTCCATTCTTCAACAACTATCGTCCACAGTTCTACTTCAGAACAACAGACGTTACAGGTGTTATCGAATTACCAGAAGGAACAGAAATGTGCATGCCTGGTGACAACGTAGAAATGACTATCGAATTAATTCACCCAATCGCTATGGCTCAGGGATTATCTTTCGCTATCCGTGAAGGTGGACGTACAGTAGGATCAGGAAGAGTTGCTACAATCATCGAGTAATTCTTACTTCTACGATTGAATTTAGGATAATATTTATGAGACTCAGAAAGTTTAGGCTTTCTGGGTCTTTTTTGTTGTGAGCAAATATAAAACAAGCTATAATAAAAGAGACACATTGGTCGTAAGGCAAAATTAATAGGAGGATCCGAATGAATCAAACATTAAAGCTGCCAGTTGGAATTGAGAATTTTGAAGATATTCGCAAGCTAGGATTTTATTATATAGATAAGACAAAATTAATTGAACAGCTCTTACAAAATTGGGGAAAAGTAAATCTGTTTACACGACCACGTCGTTTTGGAAAGACACTCAATATGAGTATGTTACGTACTTTTTTTGAAATTGGTATGGATAAATCACTTTTTGAAGGCCTATATATTTCTAAAAATAAAGAATTATGTGATGAATATATGGGTAAGTATCCAGTAATCTTTCTGTCATTGAAAGGAATCGATGGATTAACTTTTGAAGAAGCGATTATTCGGATTACAACGATTATTAAAAATGAAGCACGAAGACACCATTATCTAAAAAATAGTGATAAATTAATAGAAGAAGAGATTAAGCAATTTCAGAGCCTTTTAGATGGAAAAGCTGATGATATAACAGATAGTATCAGACTATTATCAGAACTTTTGTGCAAACATTATGGGAAAAAGACGATTATTCTTATTGATGAATATGATGTTCCGCTAGATAAAGCTTTTCAGAAAGGCTATTATGATGAAATGGTTGAACTCATGAGAGGTCTTTTGGGGCAAGTACTAAAAACAAATGATTTTCTACAATTTGCAGTTTTGACAGGATGTCTTAGAATTTCGAAAGAAAGCATTTTCACCGGACTTAATAATTTTGAAGTTTTATCTATTCTCAATGTTCAGTATGATGAATGTTTTGGATTTACCGATACAGAAGTGAAAAAGATTCTTAGCGATTATAATTTATCAGATCATTACCTTCAGATTAGGGAGTGGTATGATGGTTATCGTTTCGGAAATACAGATATCTATTGCCCATGGGATGTGATTCGTTATTGTAAAAGTCTATGTGCGGATCCCGATGCATTACCAGAAGATTTTTGGTCTAATTCTAGTGGAAATGAAATTGTTCGCAGATTTATAGATAAGGCAGATATTCAGACAAAGAATGAGATTGAGCGTTTGATCAGTGGAGAGTGTATTGAAAAGGAAATTGCAGAGGAGCTTACCTATAATGAGTTGGATAAGAGTATAGAAAATTTGTGGAGTGTGCTTTTTACAACAGGATATCTAACACAACAGGGACGAACTCAAAATGGTAAATATCTTTTGTCGATACCAAATACAGAGATAAGAAATCTATTTACAAAAAAGATCAAAGAATGGTTTAGTGATGTTTCAAAAAATGATGGAAAAACACTAGAAATATTTTGTAATGCGTTTATAGAGAAAAAACCAGAAAAAATTGAACAGCTTTTTGGAGATTATCTATGGAATACGATCAGTATAAGAGATACAGCAATCGCAAAAGAGAAGAAAGAAAATTTTTATCACGGAATTTTACTCGGTCTTCTTGGATATAAGTCAAGCTGGCTGATAAAGTCAAATGCAGAATCAGGAATCGGATACAGTGATATTCTGATAGAGGCTCCGGAGAATCGAACGGGAATCGTCATTGAATTAAAGTATGCCGAAGATGGAAATATGGATGCAGCGTGCAAGCAGGCTTTAAAACAGATTGAAGATAAAGACTATATTGCTAAACTGAAGCAAGATGGAATGCGAAATTTCATTAAATATGGTGTTGCTTGTTATAAGAAAGACTGTAAAGTCATGATTTATGAAGAATAAAAACAACTGATAATGGGAGATATAAATATGGGGAAAGAAACATTTGAAGGAAAGAAAACTCATTGCACGATAGGAATAATTGGATATCGAGGTCATGGAAAAACGACTTTAACAGATGCAATCAAAAAAACTCTTACAACAAAAGAAGAGAGAAATATAAGCTTGACATCTAGCATTGAATATGGAGCTATCCTAGTAGTATCTGCAATAGATGGAATCATGTCACAAACAGCAGAACAGATTATGATTGCTCATCATATGGGAATGCAACATATCGTAGTATTTATGAATAAATGTGATATGGTAGATGATATGGAAATGCTGGAATTGGTAGAAATGGGGATTCGTGACCAGCTATATCAGTGCGGATTTGTTGGATCTGATATTCCGTTTATCTATGGATCTGCTTTAAAAGCCCTTGAAGATCCAGATGGAGAATGGGGAGATAAGATCATGGAATTGATGGATGCGGTGGATAAATACATTCCAGATTCACAGCCTGAAATGGATCAAGCTTCCTCTATACATACAAAGTTTACAGCAGAAGTATACATGTTAGATATCAATGAAGGTGGACGAGACACAGGATACTTTGATGGTGCCCGTCTGCAGTTTTATTTCAAAACGACAGATGTAACAGGAGAGATTCAATTGCCAATAGAAATAGATATGGCTATGCCAGGGGAAACACTGGATATAACAATTGAATTAATTCAACCAATTAAGATAACAGAAGAAGAACCTTTTATCATTCGTGATGATGAATGTACGGTTGGATTGGGAAGAGTTGCTACAATCATCGAGTAATTCTTACTTCTACGATTGAATATGATAATTTTCAAAGACTCAGAAAGTTTAGGCTTTCTGAGTTTTTTTTGCTTTATAGGAAAGTTCGCCTTTGGCTCCTTTCCAAAAGAAAAATAGCC
>ERZ1673693.314-NODE-314-length-66077-cov-20.853488_pt1 | contig 66077 bp, 58 predicted proteins | sample MGYA00580223_ERZ1673693 | MGnify/ENA primary metagenome ERZ1673693 (study PRJEB41218, sample SAMN15661741) | gut metagenome | host: Homo sapiens | place: Canada: London | collected 2015-08-20/2019-03-30 | study: EMG produced TPA metagenomics assembly of...
AAAATCACGAAGCGGATTTTGAGTCCCCCTCGTCTGCCATTCCGACACACCGGCGTATGTAGAACGGTATTATTATAGCGGATTTTCCGTCCAAAATCAAGACGCAGTTCCTTTTTGCAGAAAAAAGAATTTTTCGCCTTCCCTTTCCGGGGATTTCGTGGTATTCTTACGGCAAACAAGATCCTGGAGGTTCCTATGAATTACACGTTTTCTGCTCCCGTTACCGATGCACAGCGTCAGCGGGATGCTCTGCTGGGCGCGCTGGTGGGGCTGGCGCGCTCCACAGTCAATGAACCCAAAACGGAAGACACTGACCGCGTACTGGCTGCCGGTCTGCGGCTGGCGGCCGAACCGAATGCCGTCGAGAGCGCGCTGCTCCGGATGACTGACATCGTTGAAGCCGAGAAGCACCGGGTGGCTCCAAACTGCGCTGCCTGTGCCATGCCCTGCGGAAACACCAGCAATTATGACCTTGCCCGTTTGTGGGGCGCACCCGCAGAAATTTGTGCCCTGAAAGTTCGACTGCTTTCTGCGGTCTGCGTCCTTGCCGGACAAAAAACGACGGCACAAATCCAGAAGGAGATCTGCGACGATCTATTTGTGCTGGCAGAGGACTGGGACACCGAACTGCTGCTGCCCATCGTCACACGGGCCGAGGGACTGTGCGTCCAGTAACTTTTCCAGAAACAAAAAAGCATTTCCTGCCTGAAAACGAACCTTTTTTCACAAAACCTCTTTACAAATGCGCCGCAAAAAACTATTATATAGTTATATGCTGCTGTTTGATGCAAAGTTTTTCTACCGGCGCATTCCGGTATTATTCCCACACGCAAGACTATATGAGAAAGAAGGTAGAATCCATGTCAGTGAAAAAGCCTGTCGTTCCTGCCGCTGCAGAAGCTCCCGCAGCCGAGGCAAAGCCCGCACGCAAGACCGCAAAGTCCGCTGTCAAAACGGAGAAAGCCCCCAAAACAGAAAAGACCGCCCACAAGGGCCGTCCCCCGCTTTCCCCTGAGATCTACGTTGAATTTGCCGGCAAGCAGTATAACATCACCGATCTTGTGGACCGCGCCAAGGCCGATTACCGCCTGACCCACAAAGTGGGCGTGCAGTCCTGCAAGATCTACGTCAAGCCTGAGGAAGAGGCCGCCTACTATGTCGTCAACAAGGTCGGCGGCAAGCTGCCTCTGTAAAGGCTGCGTTTCTGTTTTTCACCGCACAGAAAAAGACCAGAGCTGTTCTGCCAAGTGGCAGTTCAGTTCTGGTCTTTTGTTTTACAATGTTACAAACCCATACGCTCTTCCCTGACGCGGAACGCGGGGTCTTACTTCAGGAACTTGTGCACGGCGCGGGCCACGATGCCGCCCAGGATGCCGGAGACGAGGAACTCAGCCACGCCCTGGACACCAACCAGCAGCACAACGAACATCAGGGGGTTGGCAGCGCCCTTAACAGACACCAGGTTCTGGACATAGTCGCAGTTGTAGAACGCCAGCACGATATAGCCCATGAAGAACAGGGTGTTCAGGGCCGGAGCGCACATGGCGCTGACGATATAGCTCCAGGTGCGGCTCTTGTCCAGCTTGCTCAGGCCGTTGAAGATCAGGCCCACACACACGCCCATCAGCACACGCATGCCCACGCAGAGGATAAAGGTGTTGACAGGGCTGACCTGGAACAGAGCGCCGGTCATGGCGGAAGCACCGGTAACGGCATCATAGAAGCTCACCGCGCCGAACACGCCGCCCAGCACAGCACCGGCCACAGGGCCCATGGTGATGGCACCCACCGCAATGGGCAGGGTCAGGAAGCTCATGTAAAGCGGGCCCATGGGCACACTGCCCAGGCCGATGGCCTTCATTACAAGTTCGATGGCGACCAGCAGTGCCAGTCGGGTGAGAGTGCGAAGATCGTTGTTTTTCATAATTCAGTTTTCCTCCTGCTGCCGTTCCGCCCTATACGTCGGATACGGCGCAAATCTGGTTTTTCTGTCAGGGAATCTATAAATAAGCGGGCAAGCCCACCTTATTTATCACAGGGAAATTTGATACCGGCGCTCCGCCGGGCTACGGTCAGCACACGGCTGACGGCCACAGAGGTGTCCAGCATCCGGCTGCACAGCTCCTGGTCGCCGCCCTCGATGGCCCTGGCAAAGGCGTGGAACTCCGCCGCCTGCCGGGGTCTGCCGCCGTTCAGGTTGAAGTGCTCTTCCTTGCCCTGATTGGGGTGGAAGGTCACGCCGCCGCACCAGTTGGCCGTGGATTTCTGCAGAATATAGCCCTTTGTGCCCTGGATGACATACCGGGCAGGCGCACCGCAGTCCTTGGCGGCCATGCTGACTGCCTTGAAGCTGTTGTACTCCATGGTCAGGATACCGCTGGTGTCGATGCCGCGCTCCATGTTGGGCAGGTAGTGCACCTGGTTCGGCTCACCGAACAGGCCCACGATATAGCTGATGTTGTAGACATTCAGATCCATCAGGGCACCGCCCGCACACTCCGGGTCAAAGGAGACCGGCGTTTCCCCGGCACAGAAGGCATCGTAGCGGCTGGAATACTGGCTGAAATTGCACTGCACCAGCTTCACCCTGCCAATGCGGGGCAGCAGCTCCCGGATCTTGTTGTAGTTTTCGAGGTACTGGGTGGTCATGGCCTCAAACAGGAACACCTTTTTGCGGCGGGCCAGCGCTGCCAACTCCTCGGTCTGGGCAGCGGTGCAGGCCATGGGCTTTTCCACAATGACATGCTTGCCCGCTTCCAGCGCCACCTTGGCATAGCGGTAATGCTGCAGGTTGGGCACGGCCAGATAGATCACGTCCACCCACTGCAATAATTCAAAATAGTTCGTGGTGCGCTGGGGAATGCCGTACTGCTCGCACATCTCGTCGGCCACCGGCGCACTGCGCTGGGTGCTGCAGAGTGCCTGCACCGTAAAGGGGCAGTCCGGCCCTGCCAGCCAGGGCAGAAACTCCCGCACGATCATCCCCGTGCCCAGGATCCCTAGTTTCATTGTTCTCTCCATCCTGTTTCGTCGTCAGCCGTTTTTGTTCTCCTCCTCGCGGCGTTCCCGGCGCTGGGAGCGGGGACGGCGGCCCCGGCGGAAATTGTTGTTTGGGTTCCGCCGCCTGCCCCCGGCGGCATAGTGCGGCTGAGGGGCGTTCATCTGGTACAGCAGTGCCAGCCCCTTCAGCAGCAGCTCCGGGTCGTAGGTCAGCGGATGGCGGCAGAGCGGCGTGACATACTTTGCCAGCCCGCCCGTGACCACCAGGGTGGCCGGGCGGCCCAGCTCTTCCTCAATGCGCTGGGTGATGCCGTCCAGCAGAACTGCCGTGCCCAGCACAGAGCCCGAAAGCATACAGCTCTCAGTGTTCACACCAATGGCCGTTTTGGGGGAGCTCAGCCGCACCTGCGGCAGCTGGGCACAGCGCTCGCCCAGAGCCCGCAGGCCGGTAGAAAGCCCCGGGCAGATCACACCGCCCCGGAATACCCGGTTCTCATCCACAACATTAAATGTAGTGGCAGTGCCCAGATCCACGGTGATGACCGGCAACGGGAAGTTCGCCGCAGCGTAAGCGGCATCCACCAGCCGGTCCTTGCCCACGGCATGGGGGTCAGGCACCCCCATGGTCAGGCCTGTGCGGATCTCCGGCGAAACGATGACCGGCTTTTTGCCGGTGTAATAGCGGGCGCACTCAGCCAGTGCCCCGGTGATCTGGGGCACTACGCTGGTCAGCACCGCGCCCTCGAACCGGATGGGCTTTTCCGGGTGGCGGCGGTGAGCAAACACCTTTTCCATTTCAATGCGGTATTCCGCGGCGGTACGGGTGCGCACCGTATCCATGTGGGCCACAAAGCATACACGTCCGTCCTTGATGCCGCCCAGGGCGACGGTGGTGTTGCCTATATCAATGGCTAAGATCATATTTTACCTTTCCTGCAAAACCTCTCAGGCGCTTTGCTCCGGCTCCCCTGCCAGAGGAGCCGGGTGGCTTGCCTCTCCCGGCAGGAGAGGCGGCAAAGACGCAGACCTTGACGGAGAGGTTTTATTCTAAGTCAAGCTATTTTACCGCATTTTTGCGCTGGATACAAGACCCAACCGAAAGATTTTGTTGTGCTGGCGGTGATTTTGGATTATACTAAAGAGGCAAACCCGCAAAACAGGAGGTTTTTTGGATGGATCTGCAGGGCAAATGCGTCCTTTTGGGCGTTACCGGCGGCATTGCCGCCTATAAAATGGCAAATGTGGCCAGCGCACTCAAAAAGCTGGGGGCGGACGTGGAGGTCATTATGACCGAGAACGCCACCCATTTCATCACCCCTCTCGTCTTTGAAACGCTGACCGGCCACAAATGCATGGTGGACACCTTCGACCGCGACTTCAAGTTCGAGGTCACCCACATCTCACTGGCCAAAAAGGCGGATGTCGTTCTAGTGGCACCGGCCACGGCCAACGTCATTGCCAAAATGGCCCACGGCATTGCCGATGATATGCTCACCACCGTGGTGCTTGCAGCCAAGTGCCCCAAGCTGGTCAGCCCGGCCATGAACACCGGGATGCTGGAAAACCCCATCACGCAGGACAACCTCAGAACGCTGGAGCACTACGGCTTCACGGTCATTCCCTCTGAGAGCGGAGTGCTGGCCTGCAAGGATGTGGGCAGCGGCCGCCTGCCCAAGGAGGATGTGCTCATCGAGTACATCCTGCACACCATCGCCCGGCCCAAGGATCTGGCCGGTGTCCGCATCGCTGTGACCGCCGGGCCCACGCAGGAGCCGCTGGACCCCGTGCGCTACCTGACCAACCACTCTACCGGCAAGATGGGCTATGCCATCGCCCGGGCCGCCGCCATGCGGGGAGCGGAGGTCACCCTCATCCACGGTCACACCGACCTGCCGCCGGTCCGCTTCACCACCGATGTTCCCATTACCACGGCGCAGGATATGTATGATGCCGTGACCAGCCGCTTTGAGGAGATGGACGTGCTGGTGATGGCTGCCGCCGTGGCCGACTACCGCCCCGTGACGGTGGCAAGCGACAAGATCAAGAAAAAGGACGGCGACCTCTCCATCCCTGTGGAGCGCACCGCCGACATTCTGGGTACCATCGGCCCGAAAAAGACCCACCAGTTCCTCTGCGGTTTTTCCATGGAGACCCGGGATATGGTGGAAAACTCCACGGCCAAGCTGACCCGGAAGAATCTGGATATGGTGGTGGCCAACAACCTGAAGGTCGCCGGAGCCGGTTTTGGGGTGGACACCAACGTGGTCACCTTCATCACCCCCGACGGCACCCGGGAGCTGCCCCTGATGAGCAAGGCCGATGTGGCCGATGCCATTCTGGATGAGATTTTGAAGCGCAGAGGTTTATAAAAACTTTTATCCCTCTCCGTCAACCCGGCGGAGAGGGTTGTTTTTGTAAGAAAAGCGTTCACTTTACCCTGCTTTTACAAAAACATTTTTCAAAATCCGGGCAAATCACTTTCCAAAAGTGCAATTTTGATGTATTCTATTCCTATCCGCTGTTCAGGTCTACTGTCCGCGGAGGAACCACAAACGAAAGAGGGGTGCGCACAGATATGCTGAAATATCTGGCAAAACGCATCGGGCGTTCCATCCTGACGCTGTTCGTCATTGTAACGCTCGTGTTCTGCCTGCTGCGGCTGATGCCGGTGGAAGGCTACTTTGCAAACTACGAAAAAATGACCGAGGCCCAGATCCAGGCGGGCCTGCAGTCTATGGGCCTGCTGGACCCGCTGCCGGTGCAGATCGGCCGCTTCTGGTGGAATGCCCTCCACGGCGACCTGGGCGTGAGCCATATTTATAAGGTAAATGCCTCGGTCACCGGCATCCTGGCCAAAAAGCTGCCCATCTCCATCCAGATGGGCGTGTTCGCCATGCTGCTGAGCCTGGTCATCGGCATTCCCATGGGTCTGCTGATGGGCCGGTTCAAGAACCGCTGGCCGGATAAGATCGGCACCGCCATCATCGTGCTCATTCAGGCCGTGCCTGCCGCCGTGTATTACCTTTATATTCAGATGTACGGCACCACCGCCCTGGGCGTGGGCCTGCTGTTTGATGCCTCTGACTGGCGGTACTGGGTGCTGCCGGTCTGCTCCATGAGCCTGGGCAACGTGGCATTCTACGCCATGTGGCTGCGCCGCTACATGGTGGACGAGAGCAACAAGGATTACGTCCGGCTGGCGCTGGCCAAGGGCGTGAGCGAGACCAACATCGCCCTGCGCCACATCTTCCGCAATGCCATGGTGCCGCTGGTGCAGTATATTCCCTCTGCCTTCCTGAACACTGTGGTCGGCTCCATCTACATCGAGAGCCTGTATTCCATCCCCGGCATGGGCGGCCTGCTGGTCACCTGCGTCCAGCGCCACGACAACACCATGGTGCAGGGCATCGTGCTGCTGTACGCCTGCGTGGGCATCATCGGCCTGATCCTGGGCGATCTGCTCATGGTGCTCATCGATCCCCGCATCAGCTTTGGCAAGAAAGAAGGTGGCCGATAATGCTGTTCCACATGAAAGATCACAAGGCAGCTGTTCTGGAAAACGACCTGAACAAGCTGCAGAAGGACGGCCCCGCCGCTTGGGCCGACCTGCCCGAGGACGAGCTGTTCACCCCCGCCGGGTTCAGCGAGGAGCGTGCCGAGGCCACCTCCTACTCCAATTACAGCTATTGGGGCAGCACCTTCCGTGCTTTCTTCAAGAATAAGATCGCCGTGGCCCTGCTCATTGCACTGGTGTTCGTGGTGGGCTTTGCCTTTTTGCAGCCTTATCTGCCCGGTCAGGCAGATCCCAACCTCTGCCAGGTAGACTCTACCACCGGTATCCAGTTCCGCAATATCGCCCCCGGGGAAGAGGGCTTTATCTGGGGCTCCAATGCCATCGGCCAGGACCTGTGGGCCCGCATCTGGGCCGGTGCACGCACCAGTCTGACCATCGCCTTCTTCGTGGCCCTCATCGAGGCCGTGGTGGGCATCACAGTAGGTGTGCTCTGGGGCTATGTCCGCCAGCTCGATTTCTTCTTCACCGAGCTGTACAACATCTGTGATAACATCCCCTCCACCATCATCCTGATCCTGATCTCCTATGTCGCATCCCCCAGCATCCAGACCCTGATCCTGGGCATGTCCATCACGGGCTGGATCGCCATGGCGCGCTTTATCCGCAACCAGATTCTGATCATCCGCGACCGTGATTACAACGTGGCTTCCCGCTGCATCGGCACCCCCATCCGCCGCATCGTGCTGCGCAACCTGCTGCCCTATCTGGTATCGGTCATCATGCTGCGCATGGCCCTGACCATCCCCGCCGCCATCGGCAGCGAGGTGTTCATCACCTATATCGGCCTGGGCCTTTCTGTGGAAACGCCCTCTCTGGGCAACCTGATCAACGACGGCCGCAAGGTGATGATGCAGGCGGGCCTGCGGTACCAGCTGCTCTACCCCACCATCATCCTGAGCTTTGTCACCATTGCATTCTACCTCATCGGCAACGCCTTCTCGGACGCTGCCGACCCGAAGAACCACCTGCAGTAAGGAGGGACAGAAGATGGAAAAAAATCAGCTCATCCTTTCTGTAAAGGACCTCAACATCAAATTCAACCTGCGCGGCAAGGTGCTGCATGCCATCCGCGGCATCGACCTGGACATCTACCACGGCGAAGTCCTTGCCATCGTGGGCGAATCCGGCTCCGGCAAGAGCGTGTTCACCAAGAGCTTCATGGGCCTGCTGGATGCCAACGGCTCCATCACCTCGGGTACCATTGATTATTACGGTGCCGATGACGGCAAGCCCATCCGCCTTTCCGACCTGAAAAAGGAGAAGGACTGGCTGAAGGTCCGGGGCCATGAGATCGCCATGATCATGCAGGACCCCATGACCAGCCTGAACCCCCTGAAGACCATCGGCGACCAGATCATGGAAGCCGTGGAGCTGCACCAGCATCTCAAGGGCAAGGCCGCCCGGGAAAAGACCCTTGAGTACCTGCGGGACGTGGGCATTGCCGACCCCGAGGTGCGCTTTGCGCAGTATCCCCACGAGTTTTCGGGCGGTATGCGCCAGCGCGTCGTCATTGCCATTGCGGTGGCCTGCAACCCGCAGATCCTGATCTGCGACGAGCCCACCACCGCACTGGATGTGACCATTCAGGCCCAGATCCTGCAGCTGCTCAAGGAGATGCAGGTCAAGTACAACCTGACCATCGTCCTCATCACCCACGATCTGGGCGTGGTGGCCAACATCGCCGACCGGGTGGCCGTCATGTACGCAGGTGACATCGTGGAGATCGGCACCTCCGATGAGATCTACTACGACCCCCGCCACCCCTACACCTGGGCGCTGCTGTCCAGTATGCCCCAGATGGGCATCAAAGGCGAGGATCTGTTCAACATTCAGGGTACACCCCCGAACCTGTTCACCGAGATCCACGGCGATGCCTTTGCCCCCCGCAACCCCCAGGCGCTGAAGATCGACTTTGTCAAGCGCCCGCCCTACTTTACGGTCAGCCCCACCCACAAGGCCAAGACCTGGCTGCTGGACCCCCGGGCCCCCAAGGTGGAACCGCCTGCCGCCGTCAAACTGTTGAAAGAGGAGGGGATGCAGGATGCCTGAAAATCGTGACATTCGCGTTTGCGAAGCAGCGAACACCCCGGCGGGGTGTTCGAGCGAAAAAACGGTCTTGTGCCAGCAAGATGAAGGGGCCTCGCCCCGGCAGGTCCTGCTTGAGGTCAAGGACCTCGAGGTGACCTACGGCTCCGGCCGCAAGGCCTACAAGGCCGTGAACCGTGCCAACTTTGAAATTTACAAGGGCGAGACCTTTGGTCTGGTGGGCGAATCCGGCTCCGGCAAGACCACCATCGGCCGCGCCATCATGCGCATCCTGCCCACCTCGGGCGGCGAGGTTCTGTACAAGGGCCAGAAGATCAACGGCAAGATTTCCCGCCAGCTGGACCAGCAGGTCATCAAGGAGATCCAGATGATCTTCCAGGACCCGCAGTCCTCCCTGAACGAGCGCGCCAAGGTCAGCTACATCGTGGGCGAGGGCCTGCAGAATGTCCGGCCCGACCTGACCGCCGCCCAGCGGGAGGAGAAGGTCCGGCAGGCACTGCTGGATGTGGGCCTGCTGCCTGAATTCGCTTCCCGTTTCCCGCATGAGTTCTCCGGCGGCCAGCGCCAGCGCATCGGCATTGCCCGCGCCCTGATCGTGGAGCCTGAGTTCATCATTGCCGACGAGCCCATCTCGGCTCTGGATATGTCCATCCGCGCCCAGGTGCTCAACCTGCTGCGTCATCTGCAGAAGGAGCGCGGCATCACCTACCTGTTCATCGCCCACGACCTCTCGGTCATGCGGTACATTTCGGACCGCATCGCCGTTATCCACAAGGGCGATATCGTGGAGCTGGCCGATGCGGAGGAGCTGGTGACCCATGCCATCCACCCCTACACCCGCAGCCTGCTCTCCGCCATCCCCATGCCCAACCCCAGGCTGGAACGGAAGAAAAAGCTGCTGGTCTACGACCCCGCCATGCACGATTACACGCAGGAGGCTCCCCAGTGGCGGGAGCTGCGCCCCAGCCACTGGGTGCTCTGCAGCGAGCAGGAGGCCAAGGACTGGCTGGCTGAAATGTAAACTTTCTCTTGCGTTTTTTGACAAAGTTCGCCCTTTGTTTCTTGACATTTCCACCCTGCTCTACTACAATAGCTCTTGTACGTATTGTGTTGTTTTTAACAAACGGACGAAATTTAAGACCCTGTTGAATCCAGCTGCCCCAACTGCGGGTGCAGTGACTGCTCAAAGGACAAAGGACAATTTATGACAACATCCAACACCCCGATTTACGCTTCCCAGGCACGTCCCTGGCTGAAATTCTACGATCAGAAGTACATTGACCAGACCATGCCCGCCTGCACGGCGTTTGAGCTCGTCTGCCGGCAGAACAAGAACCGGCTGGGCGAGACCGCACTGGAATACTATGGCCGCAAGTTCACCTACGCTGATTTTATCGTCAACGTCAAAAAGACGGCAGCAGCCCTGCGGGCCGCGGGCCTGAAAAAGGGCGATATCGCCACGGTGGTCAGCGTGATGACCCCGGAGATCATCTTTGCGTTCTATGCCGCCGACATGATCGGCGCGACTCTGAACCTGGTGGATCCCCGTTACAGTGTGGAGGGCATCCGCGAGTACATTGAAGAGGTGGATTCCCACCTGCTGATCTGCCTGAATGTGGTATATGAGCGCTGCCATCAGGCTGCCAAGCGCACCCATGTGGAACATGTGGTGGTGCTCTCCCCGGCCGATTCCCTGCCGCTGCCTCTGGCGCTGGGTTACAAGGTCCAGAATCTCGACAAGAACAAGTATCACTCCAATGTCATCCACTGGAAGCAGTTCCTTGCTGCCGGGAAGGACGAGAGCATTGCCGCAGAACCCTATGACCCGGAGCATGCCTGCGTGGTGGTGCACACCGGCGGCACCACCGGCTCCCCCAAGGGCGTGATGCTGACCGATAACAACTTCAACGGCATTGCCATGCAGTTCTCCGCCTGCGACACGCTGTTTTCCAAGGGTCAGTCCCTGCTGAACATCATGCCCCCCTTCATTGCCTACGGCTTTGCCTGCGGCGTACATCTGCCGCTGACGCTGGGCATCAAGGTGGTCATCGTCCCCAACCTCGACCCCAATAAGCTGGGCAGCGTGATCTGGAAGTACAAGCCCGAACACATGTTCGGCGTGCCCTCCCACTACCAGCAGCTGGCTGTTGACCCCAAGCTGCAGAACAAGGATCTCTCCTTCATCCGCAACTATGCCGCGGGCGGCGATGCCATTGCCCGGGGTGCCGAACAGACGGTCAACGACTTCCTGGCCGCTCACAATGTGGAATTCCCCATCGCCAAGGGCTACGGCATGACCGAGGCATCCTCTGCTGCCACCGCTGCTGCCGGACAGAACAACAAACCCGGCAGCGTGGGCCTGCCGCTGGTCAACACGCTGGTGTCCGCCTTTGAGCCGGGCACCGACACGGAGCTGCCCATCGGCCAGCGGGGCGAGCTGTGCATCTCCGGCCCCGGCGTTATGAAGGGCTACTACAACAAGCCTGCCGAGACCGCCGCCATCCTGCGCACCCATGCAGATGGCCGGGTCTGGGTGCATACCGGTGACATCGGCTATCTGGACGAGGACGGCTTTGTCTATCTGGACAGCCGGATCAAGCGGCTCATCATCCGTCACGATGGCTTCAAGGTGTTCCCCTCCATGATCGAAAATGTGGTCAGCCAGCATCCCGCCGTGCATCAGTGCTCTGTGGTGGGCTGCGTTGACAAGGATCATGTGCAGGGCCGCCTGCCTTTTGTCTATCTGGTGCTTGACCCTGCGGTTCCCGCCGCCAAGCGCAAGCAGATCATCAAGGAGCTGCGCCAGCTCTGCATTGAGGAGCTGCCCGAATATGTCCAGCCCGTGGGGTACAAGATCATCTCCGAAATGCCCCTGACGCTGGCCGCTAAATTTGATTATCGCAAGCTGGAAGAAGAGATCACTCCCCGCGATTATTAAGCGGAATAATACACATTGGAAAGGATTCGCGACGACACCATGAAAAAGAAACTGATTGGCCTGGCCCTTTCGGCCGCCATGCTGTTCTCTGTCCTGAGCGTTCCGGCCTTTGCAGCCGCCCCGGAAGAGAGCGCAGACCCCGCTCTGACCACTGAGCAGACCGCCGCAGAGGAGGAGAACTGTTTCTTCACCTCCAGCAGCACCGAAGAAGAGAAGGAGCCCAACTCCATCACCTATGTTGCCCTGGGCGACAGCATCTGCGCCGGCATCGGCCTGACAAAGGTGCAGTATTCCACCAACCTCACCGGTGTGGATGTTTCCTTCAACTTCAAGGGCTACCCCGAGACCTGCTATGTGGGTCAGGTGGGCAAAAGCCTGAACCTCGACCGGGATCATGCCATCAATCTGGGCCTGCCCGGCGTGATGAGCAAGGATATGCTGGAGCTGGTCAAAACCGGCACCATGGCCGAGATGAACACCCTCTCCGGCTGCCAGTACAATTACCCTGAGTTCATCGACTACATCAAGAGCGCCGATGTCATCTCCCTCCAGCTGGGCTCCAACGATGCCTTTGTGCCCACCGTGGTCTCCTTTGGCGAGGCTACCAACTGGAAGAGCGCCGACCTGGCCTCCATCGTGCTCAGCGGCAACCTGCGTGACCGCGACCAGGACACTGAGGCTGCCCTGGACGAGAGCCTGAAAAAGCTCAGCCTGACCCGCAGTGAGAAGGATGCCGTCTGGAACCTGTTCTTCTCCGGCATGAACAAGATCTGCGAGAACGCTTATCCCGAGAGCAGCAGCAACCTGCGCCAGATCGTGGCAGCCGTCAAGGAGCTGAACCCTGATGCCCAGATCCTGATCATCGGTGCCACCAACCCTGTGCCCCTGCTGCCCAGCTGGAGCAACTACTTCAGCAAGCTGAACAACTACGAAAAGCAGCTGGCCGATGTTTACGGTGCCACCTACGTTTCCATTCCCTTTGCTCAGACTGAGCTGGATGGCCACCCCACCGTCTCCGGCCACAAGTACATCGCCGACAAGATCGTCAAGGCCATCGAGGCCCAGCAGTAAAATGAAAGAGGGACAGCCCTCTCCGTCAAAGCCTGCGGCTTTGCCAGCTCCCCCGAAAGGGGGAGCTTTTTTGATGCCGTAAAGTACAGCACCAAACCTCTCCCCTCGGGAGAGGTGGCATTGCGAAGCAATGACGGAGAGGGTCGTCCCTCTCGATGAAAAAAATATTACTTTTCGTAGCTCTGAGACAGTTCGTTCTTGGGGTCACGGTCCATCAGGGAGCGCACCGCCTCGGCGGCGCTCATGCCCTTGTTCACAACGGCGTTCACGGTCTGGACAATAGGCATTTCCACCTGATACCTGGCGGCAAGCTCCAGCGCGGCGGGCAGGGCGTTCATGCCCTCAACCACCATGCCCACCTCCTTCACGGCCTGCTCCGGGGTCTCACCCTTGCCGATGAGGATGCCGGCCCGGTTGTTGCGGCTGTGCATACTGGTGGCGGTCACGATCAGGTCACCAATGCCGGCCAGACCGGCAAAGGTGTGGACATTGCAGCCCATGGCCACGCCCAGCCGGGCAAGCTCGGCAATGCCGCGGGTGATGAGGGCGGCACGGGCGTTGTCGCCATAGCCCAGGCCGGTGGAGATGCCCACGCCCAACGCAATGACATTCTTCATGGCACCACTGAGTTCCACACCCTTGATGTCCTCATTGGTGTACACACGCATGACGTTGTTGGTGAACACCGTCTGCACGAATCTGGCCGCTTCCATATCCTTGCTGGCCGAAACGATGGTGGTGGGCAGGTCGATCGCCACCTCCTCGGCGTGGGTGGGGCCGCTCAGGGCCACCAGACGCACCCCCTTGGGGCCGCCCTCTTTGCCCAGCTCATCGGCCAGGATCTCCGTCATGGTGAACAAGGTATCCTTTTCAATGCCCTTGGCAACGTCCACAATGATCTGACCGTCCGGCACAAAGGGCCGGGCCTTGGCGGCGGTGGAGCGCACGAACACCGACGGCACCGCGAACAGCAGGATCTCCTTGTCCGTGCACACCTCTTCCACGCTCTTGGTGAACTTCATCTCTGCCGGAATGGTCATGCCGGGCAGATTGGGGTGGACCCGGGTGGTGGAAAGGTTGTCGATCTCCTGTTCCAGCGCCGACCACACGGTCACGTCATTGCCGCTCACCGTCAGCATCCGCGCCAGAGCCATGCCCCAGGTGCCTGCACCCAGAATACCAATTTTATGCTTCATTGTGTTTTGTCCTCCGTATGCGCCGGGCTGCTTGTGTGCCCGGCCTGTTCCCCGCGCTTCCTGCACGGGGCCTGTCTGATTCCATTTTACACGAAACATCGTACCGCGTCAACTCCTTGCCAGTCTGCACAAAGTTAATCCGTGTTTTCTTTTGTTTTTGGCCAGAGTGAAGGATTTTCGCCAATGGATTGCACTTATCTCCATTTCATGCTATAGTATTTTGGTAGGAATTGTAGGATATGCTCTTGACCTGAGCCATCGTTTAAGGTGTATCCCAAAGATATTCCACCGTTTTTTGTCAATAAGGAAGAAAAACATGTTTGAAGCACTTCTTACCAACCGCACGGTCAGCGTGCTGTGGGAGGCCCTGCCCCGCATCCTGACAGCAGGCCTGACCATGACCATTCCCCTGACCCTGATCTCCTTCAGCCTTGCCATGGTCATTGCAGTGGCTGTTGCGCTGGTGCAGTACGCCAATGTTCCGGTGCTGCGCCAGATCGCCCGGTTCTACATCTGGGTCATCCGGGGCACGCCGCTGCTGGTGCAGCTGTTCATCATCTTCTACGGCCTGCCCAGCTTGGGCATCATGCTGGATGCTTTTCCGGCAGCCGTCATCGCCTTTGCTTTCAACGAGGGTGCCTACTGCGCCGAGACCATGCGCGGCGCGCTGGAAAGCGTGCCCCAGGGCCAGCTGGAGGCCGGTTCCTGCGTGGGCATGACCTGGTGGCAGATCATGCGCCGCATCGTTCTGCCGCAGGCCCTGCGCACCGCTGTACCCTCCCTGTCCAACTCCCTCATCAGCATGATCAAGGACACCTCTCTGGCCTCCAACATCACGGTGGCAGAATTGTTCATGGCAGGCCAGCGTGTGGCAGCCCGCACCTACATTTTTCTGCCCATCTACTGCGAGGTGGCTGTGGTCTACCTGCTGTTCTGCACCATCATCACCAAGCTGCAGGCGCTGGTGGAGCGGCAGCTGAACGCACACGGCTTCCAGTGAGAAAGGGGTGGACGGTATGGCCATGTTAGAGATCAAAGACATCCACAAAACATTTTACACCTACGATGACAAGCCCCGCTTCCACATCGGGCCTTTCCCGCGCGGCAATGCCCGCCGGGTGCGCAGCGCACTGCACGTCCTGAACGGCGTGGACCTGAGTGTGGAAAAGGGAGACGTTGTTGCCATTCTGGGCCCTTCCGGCTCCGGCAAGACCACCCTGCTGCGCTGCCTGAACTTTCTGGAGACCGCTGACAGCGGCACTCTGGTGTTCGACGGCGAATCCTTCGATCTTGGCAGGATCTCCCGGGCCGACATTGCCCGCCTGCGCAAAAAAACGGCCTTTGTGTTCCAGAACTACAACCTGTTCCGGAACAAGACCGCCCTGCAGAATGTGACCGAGGGCCTGATCGTTGCCCGCAGGATGCCAAAGGAGCAGGCAGACGAGATCGGCAGACGGATGCTGGAAAAGGTCGGTCTGGCCGACCGGGCCGACTACTATCCCCGCCAGCTTTCCGGCGGACAGCAGCAGCGCGTTGCCATTGCCCGCGCCCTTGCCACCGACCCGGAGATCATTTACTTTGACGAGCCCACCAGTGCCCTTGACCCGGAGCTGACCGGCGAGGTGCTCTCTGTCATGCGGAAGCTGGCCGAAGAGGGCATGACCATGCTGGTGGTCACCCACGAGATGGGCTTTGCCCGCAACGTCTCCTCCAAGACGGTATTCATGGAGAACGGCGTGGTGGTGGAGCAGGCCCCTTCCCACGAATTCTTTGCCCACCCCCGCGAGGAGCGGACCCGGGAGTTCCTGCGGAAGATCGAGCACACAGCATAAGGGATGGACGACGGGGAGCTTTCCACGCAAATGCTTCGGGCCATTCCATCGCCCGCCCTATTGCCTGCGGCAACAGGGTCCCACCCCAGCGGAACATTTGCTTAGGAAACTCCCCGCCGTCCTCTTAATACAGCTTTTTCTATGAAAGGATCTTAACTATGAAGCGCAGAACTTTTATTTCGATGATGAGTGTCATGGCCGCTGCCGGCGTTCTGACCCTGTCCGGCTGCTCCAACAGCAGCACCTCCACCGCCGCAAGCGCCGGTGCATCCTCTGCTGCCGGTTTCGCTGCTGACCAGCTGGCTGCCATTCAGGCCAGTGGCAAGCTGATCGTTGCACTGGAAGGCGCATGGCAGCCCTGGAGCTACCATGACGAGAGCGACACTCTGGTGGGCTATGATGTGGAGGTCTCCCGCGCCATTGCCGAAAAGCTGGGCGTGGAGCCGGAGTATGTGGAGAGCGATTGGGACAGCCTGTTCGCCGGTCTGGACGCTGGACGCTTTGACATGGTCTGCAACGGCGTGGAGGTCACCGACGAGCGCGCCCTGACTTATGATTTCACCACTCCCTACGGTTACATCCACACCGCTCTGGCCGTCCGCAAGGACAACGACGAGATCAAGACCTTTGAGGACCTGAAGGGCAAAACCACTGCCAACAGCCTGGCTTCCACCTACATGGAGCTGGCTGAGAGCTACGGTGCCACCGTGCAGGGCATCGACACCCTGGAGGAGACCATCCAGCTGCTGGCTGCCGGACGCATTGATGCGACCCTGAATGCGGATGTCTCCTTCTACGATTACCTGAACGTCCATCCGGATGCCGACTTTAAGATCGTGGCCCAGACTGAGGATGCCTCTCACGTTGCCATCCCCCTGCGCAAGGGCGACAACAGCGCCACCCTGCTGGAAGCCGTCAACAACGCCATCGATGAGCTGCGCGCCGACGGCACCCTGAAGGAGCTGGGCGAGAAGTACTTCGGTCAGGATATCTCTTCTGAAAACTAAGAAGCTCGACCCTCTCAGTCTGCTCACTTCGTTCGCATCCAGCTCCCCCGAAAGGGGGAGCTTTTTTGTTATCTGCCAGTCCGTGCGGTAAAGCCCCCCTTCGGGGGAGCTGGCGAGCGCAGCGAGACTGAGAGGGTAAATTTCCTTATTGACTTATGCAATATTATATGATATATAATATTATAGAAACAGACCACGCCGAAAGGAGGCTGTTCCCGCATGAGTTTTCCCATCAGTGCCGCGCTACTGGATGCCATTGTGCTGTCCGTGGTGGCGCAGGAGCCGGAAGGTACCTACGGCTACAAGATCACCCAACAGGTCACCCACACGCTGGAACTAAGCGAATCCACCCTGTACCCGGTGCTGCGCCGGTTACAGAAGGACCAGCTGCTCACGGTCTACGATGCGCCCTTCAATGGCCGCAACCGTCGCTATTATCAGATCACCTCCGCCGGGCGGGCGCAGCTTGCCGCCTACGCGCAGGAGTGGAACCGCTACCGTTCTTCCATTGACACATTTTTCAGAGAGGTGGAATGATTTATGACCCGTACTGCATTTCTTGCTGCGCTGGAGCGGCTTCTGGCTCCTTTGCCGGAGGCCGAGCGCAAGGACGCTTTGAGCTACTACGAGGATTATCTGGACGCCGCCGGGCCGGAAAACGAAGCCTGCGCCATTGCGGAGCTGGGCAGCCCCGAGGAGGTCGCCCGCAAAATTCTGGACGAGCAAAGCCCGGCAGGCAGCTCTGCCGCCCCGACATCTCCTGCCCGCAAGCCGCATTCCCGCTGGCGCATGGTACTGGGCGGCGGGCTGGCGGTGCTGGTGCTGGTTTGCTTTTTCTTCCAGCACTCCAAAGCTACCCCGGTGCAGCCGGTCGAGCCCGTTTCTTCTGCCTCGGAAATTCCTGCTTCCTCTGCGGAACCAGCTGCCGAGAGTGCCTCCACGCAGCCCGCCGTTCCCGTTTCCACTCCAGACGGCTTGACTTTCTCCCTCTCTGCTGAGATGGTCAGCGATAAACTATCGCTGACGTTGGACTATGGCAGCATTCTCTTTGTTGTTGACCCAAACGTTTCCGATATCACGCTACAGTTTGATGGCTTTAGGACTCGGTATCTCACCCATTCCAACAAAAAAGACGGAACCGCAGAGTTTTCCTACCATGTCCCGAAATACTACGCTCTCCTTGATATTGACAGTGCTGTGCTCACCATTACAGCTCCGGAAAATATCCTGCATGAGATAGACATTGATCTTGCCATGGGCGACGTTGACCTTGGCACGCTCTCTTTGGAAGAACTGGATCTGGAGCTTGCCATGGGCGACGTTATTGCCAACAGCCTGACTGTGAAGGATGCGGATTTCAACCTTGCCATGGGCGACTGTCACATTGACCATCTGACCGCGCCGAAATTCGATGCCGAACTTGCCATGGGGGACTGCACGATCGGTATGCTGTCCGGTGCTCAGGATGTTAGCATCTCGGTCATCACTGGCGATACTGACCTGACTCTGGAGGGCAGCGCATCGGACTATCTCCTCGTCACCAATGAGCTTAAGGACACCTCGATCCATGATGGCAAGGCAAATACCTCTCGTAAAATTTCCCTCGATTCTGTCACCGGCGATCTCTCCATCTCCTATACCAATTGACCCCTGAACGCAGAACACCCCCGGCATCCGAACGAAACGAAAACGGATGCCGGGGGTGTTTTTATGCTTCCCTGTGAAAATAATCATAGATGGTCTGTGCCAGCTGGGGACCAACGCCGGGGGTATTTTCCAGCTGGTCGGGGGTGGCCTCCCGCACAGCACCCACGCTCTTGAACTGTGTCATCAGGGCCTTGGCCGTTTTGGGGCCCACGCCGGGCACCTCGGTCAGGGTGGAGGAATAGCTCTTCCTGCGCATCTGCTGCTTGCGGTAGGCATTGGCAAAGCGGTGGGTCTCGTCCTGGATGGCCGTGATAAAGGTGAAAGTCCCCCGGTTCATATTGATGGCGATCTCCCGGCCCTCACTGTCCACGATGGCACGGGTGCGGTGATGGTCATCCTTGACCATGCCGTAAAGGGGCACATCGGCCAGCGAAGTGCCTGCCAGTGCCGCCTTGGCCGCGCTGACCTGTCCCCGGCCGCCGTCCATCAGCAGCAGGTCCGGCTTCTGCCCGAAATAATTATCGCTGCCCTGCCCCTGTGCGGCCAGCGCGGCGTATTTCTCATACTCTGCCGCCCGCCGGGACACCGTCTCGGCCAGCGAAGCGTAGTCGTCCGTCCCCAGCACGGTCTTCATCCGGAACTTCCGATACCCGGCTTTGTAGGGCTTGCCATCCCGGAAGGTGACCATGCCGCAGACGCTGGTGCCATCGCCCCAGTTGGAGATATCGTAGCTCTCAATGGTGCGCGGCGGCTTGGAAAGCCCCAGCACCTGTGCCATCTCATCCAGCAGCTTTTCCTCACGGGCGTAGCGGCCGCTCTCCCGGGCCAGCCGTTCCACCGCGTTGGTGTGGGCCATCTCCACCAGATGGGCCTTATCGCCCCGCTGGGGCACATAGAGCTGTACCTCACTGCCCCGCTTTTCGTTCAGGGCCTGCTGCAGCGCTTCGCTGTCCGGCGGCAGCTCGTCCACGGCAATGATCTTTGGGATCTGCTCATCGTCCAGATAGTACCGGGGCAGAAACTCCTCCCGCACGGCGGCAATATCTGCCGTATCGTGGAAAAGGAACTCCCGCTTATCGGTCAGCCGCCCCTCCCGGAAGCGCAGGACTGCCGCGCAGACACTGCTGGGGGTACCGGCCAGCGCCACCACATCCATCTCCACCTCCGGGTCCACCACGACCTTCTGACCCGCTGTCACCTTGGTGATGGCGTTGATCTGGTCCCGGAGGAGGGCCGCTGTCTCAAATTCCAGCCGGTCAGAGGCTTCCATCATCCGCTCGTTCAGAGTCTTGAGAATGTCCTTTTTGCCGTACCGGATCAGATGCACCGCGTTTTTCACGGCCTGATTGTAGTCCTCGCAGCTGATCTTGCCGCTGCACACGGCCATGCACTTGCCGATATGGGCATTCAGGCAGGGCCGCCCCTTGCCGATATCCTGGGGGAACCGCTTGCTGCACCGGGGCAGCAAAAAGGCATCCAGCGCGGTCTCGGCCATCTGCCGGGCCGCAAAGGACGAGGTATAGGGGCCGATGTATTCAGCATCGTCCTCCTCCTTTTGCAGCACGAAGGAAAGCCGGGGCCAGGCTTCCCGGGTCACCTTGATATAGCTGTAGCCCTTGTCATCCTTCAGCAGGATATTGTACTTGGGGGTGTGCGCCTTGATCTGACTGGCTTCCAGCACCAGCGCCTCGAACTCGCTCTGGCAGACGATGACATCAAACGCATAGGCGTGGGCGATCATCTGGCTGACCTTGTTGTCGTGGGGCACGCCCTCGCGGAAATACTGGCTCACCCGGATGCGCAAGCGCTTGGCCTTGCCGATATAGATGATGGTATCGCTTTTGTCCCGGATGATATACACACCGGGCAAAAGCGGCAGCATACAGGCTTTCTGATACAGTTCTGCTTTGGTCATGGCAGCTCCTCGGTAAAACAAAAAGCGGCAGGAAAGCATCCCGCCGCCTCAAAAATCAAAGGCTCGAATTACTCTGCAAAGCCAGACTCGACCAGCTTGATCAGACCGTCAACAGCAGCCTGCTCGTCTGCGCCGTCAGCGATGATGCGGATGGTGGTGCCGCCCACGATGCCCAGAGACAGAACGCCCAGCAGGCTCTTAGCGTTCACGCGGCGCTCTTCCTTCTCGACCCAGATGGAAGACTTAAACTCGTTAGCCTTCTGGATAAAGAAGGTAGCCGGACGAGCGTGCAGACCAACCTGATTTTCAACGGTAACTTCTTTGACGTACATAGTAAAACGCTCCTATCTATTATCGTTCTCGGGAATTCGATTTGTTTCTTGCCTGTTGCGTTGTACCTATTTTAGCGCAAGCCGAAACCAATGTACAGCCCCAGAACGCATTTTTGGCGGTTTTCCCAATGATGAGGGGGGTCTTTTTCGCCTTTTATACAAAGATAACAAAATTATTCCCCCAGTGTTGGCCGGGTAATACAAAAGTTTTCAACATTTTTTCGACCTTCGACAGTTTCCCGGCCCGTTCGACCCTGTTTTCAGCCCTGATAGCGCATTTCCAGCACCTGACTGGGGCGCACCACCAGCGGGTCTTTGGCCGGGTCGAATTTCTCCTTTGCGCCCACTACCTGCCAGCCCATGCGGCGGTAAAGAGCCAGTGCCCGGGTGTTGGTGTTCAGCACCGTAAGCACCGGGTGCTCATGCTCCGGCAGCTTCTTCCGGGCGAAATCCAGCATCTTCTGGCCGATGCCCCTGCCCCGGGCGCTCTCCGTCACAAAAAGGTGCTCCACCTGCCCGGTCTTGTGGTGTACGCTGACCGTGGCATCCGGCACATCCCTGGTATAGTGGAGGTAGCAGACCCAGCCTTCCTGCTTTTCCTGCTGCAGCTGGGGCAGAAACATTTCCGGGGTCAGGGCATCCAGCGCTTCCTGCACCCAGCCCCCGGCACAAATGCTCCGGCGGCCCTCCGCAAACAGCTTTGCGGCAGCCTCCATCTGCTCGGCGGTCCTGACCAGCCGGACATTCTCGCCCCGCTTCCACTTGGGGATCTCGGTCAGAGGATGGGTCTCACACCACTGCTCGTAGAGCTCCGGGCGGCGCAGACGGGTGCGCTCCCGGCTCTGCTGCCCCCGCCAGGCATCGATCTTCTGGTGGTTGCCCTCCAGCAGGACAGGCGGTACAGCACGGCCCTCCCAGACCTCGGGCCGGGTGTACTGGGGGTACTCCAGCAGGCCGTCCCAGTAACTCTCCTCCTCGTAGCCCTTCTGCTCGGCCAGAACGCCGGGCTTCAGGCGGAGGACGCTGTCTGCCACCACCAGGCTTGCCAGCTCGCCGCCGGTGAGGATATAATCGCCGATGGAGATCTCCTCGTCCGCAAAGGCATCGATCACGCGCTCATCAATGCCCTCGTAGTGGCCGCAGACCAGGGTCAGGTTGTCGTACTGGGCCAGCCGCCGGGCGTGCTCCTCGGTATAGCGCTGCCCACCTGCCGTCAGGAATACTATATGCGGCGCAGGCCGTCCCTGTTCCTGCACTTCCTTCTGGACTGCCTGCAGGCAGTCGGCAATGGGCTGGGCATAGAGCACCATGCCGCAGCCGCCGCCATAGGGATAGTCGTCGGTCTGCTTCTGTTTATTCAGGGTGTAGTCCCGGATCTGGTGGCAGTGGGTCTCAATATATCCCTTTTTGGCAGCGCGGCCGATGATGCTGGAATCCAGCACCTGCTGGCACATCTCCGGGAAAAGGGTCACGATGTCCACACGCATCCCCATGGCTCACTCCTCCTCCCGCTCACTGTCAAAATCATCGTCCAGCAGGCCCGGGATGGGGGTGACAAGGAGATAGCCCTCCGGCGGGTTGCGCTCTTTCAAAAAGGCATCCACCCCGGGGAACATATATTCCTTGCCGCTGGGGGCCATGACGGTGTAGATATCCTGTGCGCCGGGGTGGTCCACGCTGGTCACCACGCCGTACACCTTGCCGGTATCGGCATCCCGCACTTCACACCCGATGAGGTCGGCCACATACCACTTGCCCGCAGGCAGGGTGGCATCGTCACGGTCAAAGTAGAACACCTGCCCCCGCAGGGCACGGGCGGCATCCATATCGCTGACCCCTTCCAGCTGGAGCAGGGCCATCTGCCCCTGGGGGCGGATGGAGGTGATCTTGTAGCACCTGCCGCCCTGGGGGGTGGTGTACAGGCGGCCCACCTTTTTCAGAAAGGCCACGCCATCGCACCACAGCTCCAGCTTCATCTCGCCGCGCACACCGTGGGTGGTCACCACCTTGCCGGCTTCCAAGTATTTCTGCATTGCTTTTACTCCTTTAGCATCCTCACCCTCTCCGTCATTGCTACGCAATGCCACCTCTCCCGAGGGGAGAGGCCTTGGCAGTCACCACAAAGTTTCTGGTTTTGCCAAGGGCTCCCCCTTTGGGGGAGCTGGACGCGAAGCGGCCTGAGAGGGTGAGCTGCCTAATAATACAAAAAGGCCCCTTGCCTTGCGGCAAAGGGCCCGTAGGGTGCTCAGTCGATCTCAACAAGGACCTTTTCATCGACCCGCACAGCAGCCGCGCGCATCACCACACGAATGGCTTTTGCGATCCGGCCCTGCTTGCCGATGACACGGCCCATATCTCCCTCTGCCACGCTCAGGTGGTAGACGATGGTGCCGTCCTCGCGGGGCTCGTCCACCGTGACCTTGACGGCTTCCTTGTCCTCCACGAGACCGCGGGCAACTGCCAGCAACAGCTCCTGCATGAGTCAGCCCTCCTACTTACAGAATGTTGGACTTCTTCAGCAGAACGCGGACGGTATCGGTGGGCTGTGCGCCGTTGGCGATCCAAGCCTTGGCCTTCTCAGCGTCGATCTTCACCTCAGAGGGCTCCTGGTTGGGATCGTAGGTGCCGATCTCCTCGATGAAACGGCCGTCGCGAGGGAAGCGGCTGTCAGCAACAACAACACGATAGAAGGGAGCCTTCTTAGCGCCAACGCGGCGCAGACGAATCTTAACTGCCATGGTAAATATCCTCCAAAAATGTTTGTGCCCCGTTTGGGGTTTGATTAAATCTATCTGTACAACCCCTGCGGGGTGTATACCTGTGTTTGAAAGAAAACCTCTCCGTCACTTTCGGTGACACCTCCCCTGGCAGGGGAGGCAAGCTTCAAGGTTTATTTGAGGCCCCGGAAGGCATTGGGGTTGCCCATCATGCCGCCCAGGCGGCGGGCAAAGCCCTTGGGGCTCTTCTTGAACTGCTTCATCATCTTCTGCATCATTTCAAACTGCTTGAGCAGCTTGTTGACATCCTCCACCCGGGTGCCGCTGCCCGCTGCAATGCGGCGCTTGCGCTTGGGGTTGATGATGGAAGGCTTTTCACGCTCTTCCTTGGTCATGGAATAGATCATGGCCTCGATGCGGTCAAAGGCTTTCTCGTCGACCTGGCTGGCATCAATGCCGGACATGCCGGGCATCATGCTCAGCATGGCACCTGCACCGCCCATCTTGCGGATCTGCGCAAACTGGGCCAGCATGTCGTTCATATCGAACTTGTTTTCCATCATCCGCCGGGCGGTCTCTTCTGCGGCCTTTTCATCGGCGGCATCCTGTGCCTTCTCAATGAGGCTCAGCACATCGCCCATGCCCAGGATGCGGCTGGCCATGCGGGAGGGATGGAACACTTCCAGATCGTCCAGCTTTTCGCCGGTGCCCTGGAACTTGATGGGCTTGCCGGTGACGCTCAGCACCGAAAGTGCCGCGCCGCCGCGGGTATCGCCATCGGTCTTGGTCAGGATGATGCCGTCGATGCCCACCGTCTCGTTGAAGGTCTTGGCAACATTCACAGCGTCCTGACCTGCCATGGCATCCACCACCAGCAGCGTCTCGTCCACGGGAACAGCTTCCTTGATCTGCACGAGCTCCTGCATCAGGACCTCGTCGATCTGCAGACGGCCGGCGGTATCCAGGATCACGATGTCGTTGCCGTAATCCCTGGCGTGGGCCAGCGCCTTGCGGGCGATCTCCGGGGGCTTGGCACCCGGCAGTGTGAACACGGGCGCACCTGCCTGCCCGCCCACGACCTGCAGCTGGTCAATGGCGGCGGGGCGGTAGATATCGCAGGCCACCAGCATGGGGCGGCGGCCCTGCTTGATGAAGTATTTGGCAAGCTTGGCTGCGTGGGTCGTTTTGCCGTTGCCCTGCAGGCCGCAGAGCATGATGATGGTCTGACCCTTGTTCTTGACGATCAGGCGGGGGGCTTCCTCGCCGCCCATCAGGGCAACCAGTTCTTCGTTGACGATCTTGACCACCTGCTGGGCGGGGGTCAGGCTCTCCATGACCTCCTGACCCATGGCACGCTCGGAGACCTTGGCACAGAAATCCTTGGCAACCTTGTAGTTGACATCGGCTTCCAGCAGGGCCATCCGCACCTCGCGCATGGCGGCTTTGATATCGGCCTCGGTCAGCTTTCCGTGGCCGCGCAGCTTTTTGAACACACCGGCAAGGCGGTCGGTCAAAGATTCAAATGCCATGTTCGGTGCTCCTCTCAAAATAGTAATGGTGTCAGCTCTCGTTGACTTCGTCGATGGAGCGGATCAGCCCCAGCATCTTGTTCAGCGTTGCTGCATACTCAGTGGTGGTGAGCCTGGCATAGGGGCCGGTGCACTCGAACCGCGCGTCAATGACCAGCTGTTCCAGTTCCTCCAGCTTTTCCTGCACCCGGCGGTAGCGGCCTGCAAAGCCAACCTTGGCTTCCAGCTCTTTCAGGGTGGTCTCGCCATGCTTGATGGCATCCCGTGCGCCCTGACGGGTGATCCCGAAGTTTTCCCCGATCTCACTGAGGGAGAGGTCATCGTTATAATACTGGTTCAGCATCTCGCGCTGCTTGGGCGTGAGCACCTCGCCATAAAAATCGAGCAGATAGCCCATTTCAAAGTCTTTTGCCATGATGCGTTCTGCCCTGACCTCCGTTTGTTGTAAAGTCTATTTGCTTTACATACGGAGTATAGCAGACATTCTTTTCCTTGTCAAGGCTTTTTTCCATCAATCTGCTGATTTTTCAGCAGAGTTTTCTCCGTTTTGTCCAATTGCGGCTTGACGCTGGGCACAGGATGCGCTACCTTATAGGTATGAAACCTCTCAGTCAAAGCCCGATGCTTTGCCAGCTCCCCCAACAGGGGAGCCTCCGGCATGGCAGACAGTTCTGTGCTGACTGCTCAGGTTTTTGTAAGGGAGGAATTTCGTGGCAATCTATCCAAACATCTACCAGACCCTGGTCCCCTGTCCGATCGTGGAGCTGCGGGGCTATCTTGCCGCCTGCGGGCTCAAGGGGCGGCTGTATGCTTACCTTGATTATAATGGGCCCACCGGCACGTCCCGCGATTCGGTGGCCGAGGGGATGCTGGCCCTTGCGGCGGAAAAGCACAAGCTGCTCCCGGGCCAGCCCATCATTGAAGCAGCCTCCGGCTCCTTTGCCATGGCACTGGCCCTTGCCGGGCGGACGGCGGGCCACCCCGTGGTGCTGACCATGCCGGAGGATGCCCCGGCCCTGCGGCAGGAATACCTGCTCCGGCTGGGGGCGCAGATTCTGCATTCCCCTGCCCAGCGGGGCCTTGCGGGGGCCCGGGCGCTGGCAGAGACCACCGCAGCCGAAAAGGGCTGGTATTATATGAACTGGCTTGCCAACGACGATAACCCCGAGTACCACCGCCGGGTGACCGGCCCCGCCATCGTGCAGGCCATCTCCCGGGAGGGCCGCAGTCTCGTGGACACCATCACCGTCGGCGTGGGCAGCGCGGGCACCATCACCGGCGTAGGCGAGACCATCAAGGCCTGGACCAACGATGTCCGCATCGTGGCCGTGGAGCCCTTTGAAAATCAGGCTCTGGGCGGCGGTTTCACCGGCGGGCACGGCATCCCGGATATCGGCTACGGCATCGTGCCGGGGAATTACAACGCCTATGTTGTGGATAATGTAGCTGCCGTTACCAGTACCGATGCCAACCGCGCTGCACAGCGGGTCCTTGCCACCGATGCCATTCCCGCTTCCCCTGCCGCCGGTGCAGCCCTCCACGCCGCCGCACAGCTGATCGCCACCGGCACCAGCCGCTCAGCGCTGGCCATCTTCAGCGGACGGCAAAATTTAAGTTTTTGATGTTGTTTTTCGCAGGACGGCGGGGAGTTTCCCAAAGCAAGTGTCCGCTGGGGTAATGGAATGGCCTGCAACAACAGCGCCCGCCGCCAGTGGCGGAAACAGGAAGCTGTTGTTGGGGCCGCGGCCAGCAAGATGCGAGTGCAAGTGCACGAAGCAGATGCTGGGAGCCGCAACCCGTATTCACTTGCGTGGGAAAGCTCACCGTTGGACTGCACACTATACTTTTAAGGAAAGAGAATTCCATATGACCAAGGATATGACGACCGGCCCGATCACACCGCTGCTGGTCAATTTTACGGTCCCCCTCGTGCTGGGCAACCTGTTCCAGTTGACCTATAACGCCGTGGACAGCATCATTGTCGGCAAATTCGTGGGCGAGGATGCCCTTGCCGCCGTGGGCACCTCCAACCCGCTGATGACGCTGGCGATCCTTTTTATCAACGGTGTCTGCCTGGGTGCAGGCATCCTTGTCAGCACGGCGTTCGGGGCAGGCGACACCCGGCTGGTGGAGCGTCAGGTCTCCACCACCGCCATTGCAGGCTCCGTCTTTTCCCTGGTGTTCTCGCTGGCCTGTGTGATCCTGGCAAATCCGCTGCTCCGTCTGCTGCAGGTGCCGGAAGAGATCCTTCCCATCGCTGTGAACTACCTGCGCATCGTGTTCGGCGGGCTGCTGTTCACCTTCTTCTATAATTTCCTCGCCGCCACCATGCGCGCGCTGGGCGACAGCAAAAGCGCGCTGTACTTCCTGATGATCAGTTCGGTGCTGAACATCGGCGGCGACCTGTTCTTTGTTGAGGTGCTGGATTGGGGCTCCGAGGGCTGTGCCCTTTCCACCGTGCTGAGCGAAGCGCTCTGCTGCGTGTTCTGCCTGATCTATATCCGCTGGAAAGTCCCTGTGTTGCAGCTGGGCAGGCGCTGGTTCATTTTTGACTCCTCGCTGCTGAAAAAGACCATCAGCTACGGCTGGACAAGCGCCATGCAGCAGGCCACCGTTCAGCTGGGCAAGATCGCCATTCAGGCCGTTGTGAACACCATGGGTGTCAACGCCATGGCAGCCTTTGCCGCTGCAGGCCGCATCGATGACTTTGCCTATGTGCCCCAGCAGAACATCGGCCATGCCACCACCACCCTGATGGCTCAGAACCGCGGCGCGGGCAAAAAAGACCGTGTCCGCGCCAGCTTCTTCTGCGGCCTGAAGCTGGAGTTCCTCTACGCCATTTTTATCACCGCTGTCTGCTTCTTCTTTGCCGAGCCCATCATCCGGCTCTTCGTCACCGATGCCGCCGTGGTGCATCTGGGAGTGCGCTTTTTGAAGCTGGTCTCTCTGTTCTACCTGATGCCCTCGCTGACCAATGGCATCCAGGGCGGCTTCCGCGGTCTGGGCGACCTTAAGATCACCCTGAACAGCAGCACGCTCAACATGGCAGGCCGTGTGGCGGCCGCTGCCGTCTTTGTGCTGCTGATGAAGATGGATATTGAGGCCCTGCCGTACAGCTATGTTGTGGGCTGGATTCTCATGCTGGTCTATGAAGCCCCCATGATGGTGAAGTATCTGCGGAAGGGCGAACTGTAAGCCTGACACCGCCCCGGGCAGGTCTTTTCTCTCACTCAGTCCGCTCGATCTCCCGGTACAGCCAGTCCAGTGCATCAGAGATGCCGCCCAGCTGGTCGATGAGCTTCTCCTTCACGGCCTTTTTGCCGTCCAGCATGGTGCCCACGTCCATCACCAGCTCACCGGTGCGGAGCATCAGCTCTGAGTAGCGCGCTGCCGTAATGCCGCTGTGGCCCGCCACAAAGCCGGTGATGCGCTCCTGCATCTGCTCGAACCACCGCATGGTCTGGGGCACGCCCAGAATCATGCCGGAGTGGCGGACCGGGTGCACCGTCATGGTCGCCGTGGGCACGATAAAGCTGCGCCGGGCGCTGACTGCCAGCGGGATGCCGATGGAGTGGCCCCCGCCCAGCACGACCGTGGCACTGGGCTTTGAGATGCTGGCAATGAGCTCTGCCAGCGCCAGCCCGGCCTCCACGTCCCCGCCCACGGTATTGATGAGCACCAGCAGGCCCTCCACAGCGGGGTCCTCCTGCACTGCCACCAGCTGCGGGATCACATGCTCATACTTGGTGGTCTTCTGGCCCTGCGGGGCCTCCACATGGCCCTCGATCTGGCCGATCACGGTCAGGCAGTGGATGGCATGGGGGCCGCGGGTGCGCCACACCGTGCCCAGATCCTCCAGCTGTTCCTTTTCCAGCCGCTGCTGTTCGGTGGTTTCCTTTTCATATTCCGGCATATTGGCTCCTCCTCAGGGTGTTTTTTTCAGTGTTCCCGGGGATCGAAGCAATATGCGGCGGTTAAGATTTCTTTACTTTGAAAAAAATTGGCCCAGAGGATTTGACATTCTGTCTCATTGCAGTATACTTTATACTAAGAATAAGATTGACAAGTATATATCATTATTGTTCAGAAACTGTCTTAATCGCCGGTGCACCTTGCAGGGCGCAAAGAGACCGGCATTCCCTTTGGATGAAAGGAGAACCATTTCCATGAACAATCCCGGCAAAGCTTCCCTTCCGGTGATCAAGCGCCTGCCCAAGTACTACCGCTACCTGCGGACGCTGAAGAACGACGGCATCACCAGCATCTCCTCCCGTGAGCTGGCCGCCCAGATGGGCACCACGGCCTCTCAGGTGCGGCAGGATTTCAACTGCATCGGCGACGTGAACGGCCGCCAGGGCATCGGCTACTCGGTGGAGAACCTGCTTTCCATCCTGGAGCATCTGCTGTTCGGCAACGGTGACCTGCTGCCCACCATCCTCATCGGCTGCGGCCGGTTGGGCAAGGCAGTCAGCCGCTTCATCACCACCGACACCAACGGCTACAAGCTGATCGCCGCCTTTGACAATTCCCCCAGCGAGGTGGGCAAAGAGATCAACGGCATCCAGATCTTACACGTTGACGAGCTGGAGGCCTTCTGCGCAGAGCATAAGCCTGAGGTGGCTGTGTTCTGTGTGCCCCGCAGCGGTGCGGAGGAGCTCAGCGGCCGGCTGGTCGAACTGGGCATCAAAGGCTTCTGGAACTTCTCCCACTACGACCTGTCGGTGCCCTACCCCGAAGTGGTGGTGGAGAACGTCCACCTGGGCGACAGCCTGATGAGCCTGGGTTACCGCCTGCGCAATCAGGACTGATCTATTCTTATAGCATATCACAGAAAACAGGCAGCCCTCTCCCCCCGAACGAGCAGAGAGGGTTGCCTTTTTATGAGGAGAGCAACTATGGCGAAGCTATACTTCCGATACGGTGCCATGAACAGCGGCAAAAGCACCGCGCTGATGCAGGTGGCCCACAACTACGAAGAGCAGGGGATGCGGGTGCTGATCCTGAAGCCCCAGGTGGATACCAAGGGCGGCGGCGAGCTGGTCAGCCGCCTGGGCGTGCGCCGCAGGGCCGACCTGCTCATCCCGCCCGAGGTGGATGTGTTCGAGGCCGTGCGCGCCGCCTCAGCCGGGAAGCAGCCGCTGGCCTGCGTCCTCTGCGACGAGAGCCAGTTCTTTACCCCGGCACAGGCCGAGCAGCTGTTCATGGTCACGGTGGACCTGAACATCCCGGTCATCTGCTACGGTCTGCGGTCAGACTTCTCCCTCAAGGGCTTCCCCGGCTCCACCCGTCTGCTGGAGCTGGCCCACACCATTGAGGAGATGAAGACCATCTGTACCTGCGGGCGCAAGGCCACCTGCAACTGCCGCAAGGTCAATGGGGAGTTCGTCTTTGAGGGCGAGCAGGTCGCCATCGATCTGGAAAACGATGTGCAGTACGTCAGCATGTGCCCCCAGTGCTATTTCAAGGCACGGCGGGCGTTTTACGCCAAACGGAACGCACAGTAAGTGTCGATCTCCGGCAGGCACAGGAGCCCTCTCCTGCGTGAGAGCCAAGATCTCCCAAAAGATTTTTACAGTTTTCAGAGCGCTGCCCAGCCGGGCGGCGCTCTTTTTTGCCTGCCGCCTTTCAAAGTGATATATCAGTTGTATCCAACGGCGAACGTTTTTTGCGCAATTGATATATCAGTTTGCAAAACAGCGATATCGTCACTTTTTTCACATGTTGTATACAACAATATACCGTCAATTTCGCAATAAGTTACAAAAACATTGCAATTTTAGAGGTTCCGCCACACTTTCTCGGCCCGTTTCTATGCAATCTATCCAACTATGCAGATTGCATAGTTTTTCGCTCCAAGTTTATTCATTTCGGCAATGCCGTCAAATCGTCGCAAATCACAAGAGCAATATTTGTTCGTTTTTTGTCCGTATCACTTCAATTTACATCTTTCTTTTTCCCATTCCTTTTGTTATCATATTTGTATACAACGAGCCTTGTGCAGTAAGGCCCGCTCGATGTTTTTTGATTTATTAGGAGGAGAACAACAATGAGCAAGGCAATTTCCCGTCGTGATTTCCTGAAGGTCACCGGTGCTGTCGGTGCAGCCGGTCTGCTGGCTGCCTGCGGCGGCAATGGCGGCGCTGCTTCCAGCACCGCTTCTTCTGCAGCCGAGGCTGCTTCCGTGGCTGGCCTGAGCAGCGATCCCGTTACCCTGACCATGAGCTGGTGGGGCGGCGAGTCCCGCCACAACGCTTACCAGGAGGCCCTGAAGGCTTTCTCTGCTGAGCACACCACCATCACCGTCAACCCCACCTTCGCTGCATGGTCCGGCTGGGAGGACACCATGTCCACCAAGTTTGCAGGCGGCGTGGCTGAGGATGTCTGCCAGATCAACTGGAACTGGCTGTACAACTACTCCGGCAACGGCCAGACCTTCCTGGATCTGAACAGCGTCACCGATTACCTGGATATGTCCCAGTGGGACGACGCAAAGCTGGGTGCCTGCAATGTTGCAAATGCACAGCAGTGCGTGCCCATCTCCATGACCGGCCGTATCTTCTACTGGAACATGACCACCTTTAACAAGGCCGGCATCACCGAAGTCCCCTCCACCGAGGACGATCTGTTTGCAGCCGGCAAGGCTTTCCAGGAGAAGCTGGGCGATGATTACTATCCCCTGCACCTGGGTGCATACGACCGTATGATCCTGATGGTGTTCTACCTCGAGTCCAAGTACGGCAAGGACTGGGCAGATCCCACCACCTCTACCCTGAACTACACCGCTGACGAGATCGCCGAGGGCATCGACTTCATCAAGAGCCTGGTCGACGGCCACGTCATCATGCCGCTGCCCACCTACTACGGTGCAAACGGCGACGGTGCTACCCACCAGTCCAACGAGTGGATCACCGGCAAGATCGCCGGCATCTTCGAGTGGGATTCCGCTGCTTCCAAGTACCAGGACGCTCTGGACGAGGAGAACAAGCCCGGCTTCACCGTTGGTGAGGAGATCAAGTTCGGCGATTACAACGGCGGCTTCTCCAAGGTCTCCATGGGCATGGCCATCACCAAGACCTGCAAGAACCCCGCTGAGGCTGCTACCCTGATCGAGTACCTGTGGAACGGCGACGGCGCTGCCATCATGGGCTCCGAGTGCGGTGTCCCCGCTTCCAAGGCTGGTCTGGCTACCGCTCAGGCTGCCGGCAAGATCAACGAGCTGGTCGCCGAGGCAAACGGCAAGGTTATGAGCTTCGTTTCCTGCCAGCTGGATCCCCTGTTCGAGTCTTCCGATCTGAAGGCTACCGGCACCGGCATCTATCAGGAAGTGTTCGATACCGTTGACTACGACAACAAGAGCGGCGCAGATGTTGTTGACACCCTGCTGGACGGCATGTCTGCTGTTGGCTACACTGTCTGATCTTCTTTGCTGACCTGAGTTAAGCTACATATCAGGGGCATCGTCCACCCGTAGGCCCGATGCCCCTTTTTTCTCAGGTACAGGTTACAATTCTCTGACAAATCTGTTGCCAAAGTGTGACATAAGGTTTGCTGCACTGATTTTCACCAAAGGAGGATCCCCGGATGAAAGAAAGCAAAGCGCCCTCTCTCGGGCGTACCCCCGCACAGAAGTTCCTGGATAAGTGGCAGGGTCTGATCTACCTGATCCCCTGGATCATCGGCTTTATCGTGTTCAAGGCCATCCCCTTCGGTCAGTCGCTGTATTACAGCTTCACCGACATGAACTTCTTCAACGGCATCCACCAGTACGGCGTGATGAATTACGTCACCGCCTTCTCTGATGCCAAGGTCACCAAGGCTCTGGTCACCACCTTCAAGTACGCGTTCGTCACCGTGCCCCTGAAGCTGATCTTTGCCCTGTTCATCGCATACATCCTGAACTTCAAGATCGCCTGCGTGAACCTGTTCCGTACCGTTTACTACATCCCGTCCATTCTGGGCGGCTCCGTTGCCATCGCCGTGCTGTGGAAGGCCGTTTTCCGTGATGATGGTCTGGTCAACACCATCATCCGCGCCATCACCTTCGGCCACGCACAGGGCCCCTCCTGGCTGAGCGATCCCAACTATGCGCTGTGGATCATCTGCTTCCTGCGCATCTGGCAGTTCGGCTCCGCCATGGTGCTGTTCCTGGCCGCCCTGAAGGGCGTGCCTGCAGACCTGTACGAGGCTGCCACCATTGATGGTGCCGGTAAGTGGAAGCAGTTCTTCTCCATCACTGTTCCCATGATCACCCCCATCATCTTCTACAACCTGGTCACTCAGATCTGCCAGGCTTTCCAGGAGTTCAACGGCCCCTTCATCATCACCAACGGCGGCCCGCGCAACTCCACCACCCTGATCTCCATTCTGGTTTACAACTACGCCTTCAAGTCCAACCAGATGGGCATGGCTTCCGCTCTGGCCTGGATCATGTTCGTGATCGTCTGCATCCTCACGATCATCGCCTTCACCAGCCAGAAGAAGTGGGTCTACTACTCGGATGAAAGGTAAGGTGTGACAGTATGGGAATGAAAGCATCCAACGCCATTGCGACGTTTTTTAAGTACTTTGTCCTGATCCTGGTGGGCCTGATCATGATCTATCCCCTGCTGTGGATGGTCAGCGCTACCTTTAAGGACAACAGCGAGATCTTTGCAGGCATCGGCCTGTGGATCAAGAACCCAACCCTGGAGGGCTACAGGAACGCGCTGAACAACTTCGGCGGTTCCATCAACATCCTGCAGGCCATGCTGAACACTTATTCTTATGTTCTGCCCAAGGTCATCTGCACGGTGGTCTCCTCCTGCATTGCAGCCTACGGCTTTGGCCGTTTTGACTTCCCGGGCCGGAAGATCCTGTTCAGCATCATGCTGGCCACCCTGTTCCTGCCTCAGGTCGTTCTGAACGTTCCTCAGTTCCTGCTGTACACCAAGTTCGGCTGGGTCAACAGCCCGTTCTATCTGGCCATCTGGGTCCACACTGCATTTGCAACTGAGACCTACTTTGTTTACCAGCTGGTGCAGTTCATGCGCAATGTCCCGCGCGATCTGGACGAGGCTGCCGCCATTGATGGCTGCAACTCCTTCCAGACCCTGTACAAGGTCATTGTCCCCATGCTGATGCCCGCTCTGGTGTCCTGCGCACTGTTCCAGTTCATGTGGAGCTGCAACGACTTCATGGGCCCCCTGCTTTACGTGCAGACCCCTGCAAAGTACCCCATGTCCCTGTTCGTCAAGCTGTCCATGGACGGTGATACCGGCTTTGCCTGGAACCGTATCCTGGCCCTGTCCCTGATCTCCATCCTGCCGCAGCTGATCGTTTTCTTCTGTGCACAGGATCAGTTCGTCGAAGGTATCTCCGCCGGTGCTGTCAAGGGCTAAGCACCCCCTCTGCGGACAGAACCATTGACTTTCGATGAATAAGCAACGCCCCCTGTGCTGCGCACAGGGGGCGTTGTTCTTATCCGCGGTGGCTCTTGCGGTATTGCAGCGGCCCCGTTCCCATCGTCTCGCGGAACACGCGGCGGAAATGGGCGGCGGAGGCAAAGCCGGTCTGCTCGGCCACAGCGCTGATGTTCAGGTCAGTGCTCTCCAGCAGGCGCTGGGCAGCCTCAATGCGGCGGCCATTGATGTAATCCACAATGGACTGGCCCGTGACCCGCCGGAACAGCCGGCTCAGGTAATAGGGCGACAGGTAGAACCGCGCAGCCACATCTGTCAGGGAGAATTTCTGCTGGTAGTTGGCTGCAAGGTAAGCGCAGATCTGTTCCACCGTCTCGTTGCGGGGGCGGATGTCCTGCTTTTCACTGCGGCACTCCTGCTCCACATAGTGCAGGATGAGGGCCAGATAGATCATGCCGGGGCTTTCCGGCTCACTCTCGGCGCTCTGCATCATGCCCAGCAGCGTGCGCAGGCGGCCTGACCACTGCACCGGGCCGTACAGAGCCGTTTGTTCTCCCGGCTCAAACAGCGGCATGAAATCCCGCTGCATCAGGTTCTTGAGCGCCGGGAGAATGCCCGCAGGGAACCGGCAGCCGATGAGCTCAGGGGCAATGTGGCCCGCCTGCTGCAGCAGGCCCCCGCCGGGGCCCAGCAGCAACACACAGCCCGGGTTCACCAGCAGGCTCTCGCCGCCCCGCACCAGCGTAAAGCTGCCGCCGGACACCAGAATGATCCGGCAGATCTCCTCCTCCTCAGCCAGCTCATACTGGCCGGTCTGGAACCGCAGCGCCTTTGCCGTTACCCGGCCGCTCCATTTTTCCCATTCTGCTTTCATCCGCACACCCCATTCAACAGTTTCTTTTCCTCAGTGTACCATGCCTGCCACCTGCGGGCAACCCATAATTCTTTCAACATCCAAGGAGGCATCCTGTTTATGAAGCTTTCCCTGATTCGTTCCATGACCCGCAGTGCCGTGTTCGAGCTGGAAAACGGTCTGTGCTACCGTCCTGCACATCCCTTCACCGTTCAGCTGAACGGTAAGACGGTGTACGAGGCCTGCAACACCAACGTGTTCTCCCTGTTCAGCCTGCTGCCCGGCACACCCTACACGGTTGCCGTGCAGGCCGAGGGGGAGACCCTGACCCTCGATTTCACCACCGAAGCCGAGACCTTCTTTGTAGACGCATCCCGTTACGGCCTGGTGGCCGACGGCACCACCGACAACACCGGCAAACTGCAGGCCGCCCTTTCCACCTGCCCCAAGGGCGGCACGGTGTATGTGCCCGCCGGCCGCTACCGCACCTCCAGCCTGTTTATGAAGAGCTGCACCACCCTCTACCTGGAAAAAGGCGCTGTGCTGCTGGGCGACAATGACCGCACCCACTACCCCATCCTGCCCGGTGTCATCCCCAGTGAGAACGAGGTGGATGAATACTACCTGACCGGCTGGGAGGGCAACCCGCTGGACAGCTTTGCCGGTCTGCTGAACATCACGCAGGTGCACGACGTGGTGGTGACCGGCGAGGGCACGCTGGACTGCGATGCCCAGAACGGCGACTGGTGGATCAACCAGAAGGTCAAGCGGATCGCATGGCGGCCCCGCGCGGTGGCCGCGGTGGACAGTGAGAATGTCTGCCTGCACGGCATCACGGTGCAGAACAGCTACTCCTGGACCATCCACCCCATCTTCGTCAAGCATCTGGATCTGCTGAACTTCAACATCAACAACCCCTACAACGCCCCCAACACCGACGGCATCGACCCCGAGAGCTGCGAGTACATCCGCATCATCGGTGCGAACATCCACGTGGGTGACGACTGCATTGCCATGAAGGCCAGCAAGGTGTTCCTGGGCATGAAGCTGAAAAAGAGCTGCGAGCACACTGTGATCCGGAACTGCCTGCTGGACAAGGGCCATGGCGGCATCGTCATCGGCAGCGAAATGAGCGGCGGCGTGAAGGATATGGTGGTGACCCAGTGCCTGATGGACCACACCGACCGCGGCCTGCGGGTCAAGACCCGGCGCGGCCGCGGCAACACCGCCGTCATCGACGGGCTGGTGTTCCGCAATGTGGAGATGCGCGGTGTCAAGGCTCCCTTTGTCATCAACATGTTCTATTTCTGTGACCCGGACGGACACGGCCCCTATGTCCAGTGCCGCGATGCTATGCCGGTGGATGAGTACACCCCCAGGCTGGGCAGCCTGACCATGGAGGATATCGTGGCCACCGACGCACAGTTCGCGGGCTGCTACTTCGACGGCCTGCCTGAGCAGCCCATCGAGCGCGTCTCCATGAAGAATGTCACCATCACCTTTGACCCCAATGCCGAAGCCGGTCAGGCCGCCATGGCGGACAACCGCCCCAACGTGAAAAAGCTGGCCATCTACGCGGAGAACGTCAAGGAGATCGACCTGCACAACGTCAAGATCACCGGCTACGAGGGCGAGCGCCTGCGCTTTGCCAATGTCGGCCATTTCGAGGAGGACTGACCCATGACCCATGAAGAAATTCTCACCCTGCTGGGCGACTATGTGGACTACCTGATCGCCAATTCCAGCGCCGAAGCCCCCATGTGGAACATTGAAAAAGTGCGCAGCGGCAAGCCCAACAAGTGGAACTACATCGACGGCTGCATGATCACGGCCTGCCTGAGCCTGTACAAGACCACCGGGGACGAGAAGTACCTGAGCTTCTCCAAGGACTTCATCGACTTCTTTGTGCAGCCGGACGGCTCCATCAAGACCTATGACCCCAAGGAGTACAACCTGGACAATGTGAATCAGGGCAAGAACCTGTTCACCCTGTACGACATCTTCGGGGATGAGAAGTACCGCCGGGCCATTGACACCATCCGCAGCCAGCTGCTCACCCAGCCCCGCACCAAGGAGGGCAACTTCTGGCACAAGGATATCTACCCCTGGCAGGTCTGGCTGGACGGCACCTACATGGCCCAGCCCTTCTACATGGAGTACGAGACCCGCTACAACAAGATGCAGGGCTGCATTGACAGCTACAAGCAGTTTATGAACATCAAAAAGCACATGCGGGACGAAAAGACCGGCCTGTACTACCACGGTTACGACGAGAGCCGCCAGATGTACTGGGCTGACCCCGTGACCGGCTGCAGCCCCAATTTCTGGCTGCGGGCCATGGGCTGGTTCATGGTGGCCATGGTGGATGTGCTGGAGCGGATGGACGAGCAGCTGTACAACGAGTACCGCGGCATCATGGCCATGCTCAAGCAGACCATTGAGGATGTGCACAAGTTCCAGGACGAGGAGACCGGCATGTTCTGGCAGGTGATGGATCACCCCGGCGTGGAGGGTAACTACCTTGAGACCAGCGGCACTGCCCTGTTCGCCTATGCGGTGCTCAAGGGCGTGCGCCTGGGCTACCTGCCCAAGCGGATGGCTGCCTGGGCTGAGAAAGCCTTCTACGGCACCTGTGACAGGTACCTCTCCAAGAACCCGGACGGCAGCCTGCAGCTGGATGGCATCTGCCTGGTGGCAGGTCTGGGCGGCAAGGATCACCGCGACGGCTCCCTGGCCTACTACTTCAGTGAGCCTGTGGTCTGCAACGATGCCAAGGGCGTAGGCCCCCTGGTGCTGGCCTACACCGAGATGATCGCCCGCAAGTAATATACGATACAGCAAAAAGCGAACCGCCATGGTGACAGATGCCATGGCGGTTCGCTTTTACACTTTTTCTTCGAGCACCCATCGTCCGGGTGCACATTCAGTATACCCGGACAGGTGCCCCCTGTAAAAGGTATCTTTTGTATTGCTGTGATATGTTTTTTGTATGGCTCACACTTCCGTGTGGGAGGCCGCGCTGCTGTCCTCATTTTCCTCATCGAGGTCAGGGCCGGTGCCCTCGTCCAGATCAAGGCGCAGGCGGTCGCTTTCCTCATCGGTCAGGTCCCGTTCCTGCCGGGCATCGTATTCGATCCAGAACTCCCCCCGGCGCATGGCAAAATCAAAGGCTGCCATCAGGCAGGCCCCGCCAAAGGCGCTGACCATCAGCACGATGCAGAGGAGCACCGAGAGGAAATCGTACTTCCAGCGCTGGGGCCTTGCGGCAAAATACAGCACCTCGCACCCCAGCAGGATCAGCCCTGCCGCCGGGGCGATCTTCAGCGCAAGCTCCCAGTTGAAATGCGGCACAAAGAAATAGCAGAGGAACAGCACGCCGCAGACGATCAGGCAGACTCCCAGCGTCAGGGTTCCCACCCGGCGCACCGGGGCGTTTTCCGGGGCCTTGAAGGCCTGGGTCTCTGCTGTGTCATTCTTCTTCTCGTCCATCGTCTTCATCCTCCGGGTCAAGGGTCACCTCACCGGTCGTATCCGGCTCTGCCTTGCGGGCAAAGTGATCCAGCAGGCTGGGCATCCTCTTTTCAGGCTGATACTCCTGAAAATCGGTCTCCTCCGGGGCGGCGGCTTCCGGGGCAGCTTTTTTTGCTCTGGGGCCCCGCACCAGCCAGATGCCGCACAGGATCAGTGCCACGCAGAGCACCACCTCGGGCAGTTGATCCATCACCAGATAGATGGCCCGCCATACCGGAGCCTTCTGGCCCCAGCGCCACAGGATATCGCCCAGCGTGTTCATAATGATCTGCTCGTAAGCGATCAGCGCACCGATGGCGATCAGGCACCAGCCCACCAGCTTGTGGCTGTCCATCATCATCCGTGCAAGGCGCTTGTCCTGCGGGTCGAAGTGGACCAGATAATCGTCCTCCGGGGCGGTGCCCATGCTGATCTGGGCACGCAGGTTGAAGGTGTCGAAAAAGCTGTACATGAACACCACCAGCAGCGCAAACGCGACGGGTGGGATCAGTACGGCTGCCATGCCGATGGCAACCGCCATCAGCACCAGCGAAAGGCCGCGCTTCATATATCCCTGATACATCTGGCCTGCGCCCGGGATAAAGGCGAACAGCAGGGTCAGGATGCCATTTTTCTTCATAATCGTTCCCTCATTTCTCAGTATTCGGGGCATTGCCCGCAATCTTATCGGTCACATCCGTGAGCAGCTTGTGGAGCAAGGAGGAGCCTTCGCCGGCATAGCGGCGGTCCTGTTTTGTCTCCATGGGTCTCCCCAGCTGTTCCGGCGCGGCCTGCGGCCGGTCGTCCTCAATGGGGCGGTATTGCGGGGTGTTCTCCGGGGCCGGGTCATTCCGGCCGGGCTCCCAGAGCTGGCTCTGGTCGGTCTCCAGTACGGTCTCCCGCCCGGCACCATACTGGATGATCTGCTGCAGCGCCCCGCTCCGCCACAGAGTCAGGGCCAGCACAGCGGCCACACCGGCCACGGCAGCCCTGCCGTAGGTATTCTGCATCAGGCGGGCCCAGATCGTGCCCATCACCACACCCTGCACGCTCCTTGGCGGTGTTTCCAGTGCGTCGGCGGTCAAAAGGGCCGTGTAGTGGTCCATGCACTGGTCACAATAGGAGAGGTGTTCGGCGGCTTCCAGCCTGCCCAGCTCATCCAGCCGGCCGTCCATCATGGCCCGGAAGCCCGCGTCGGTCATACAGCCATCTTCACGAAACAATTCCATCTTCGCTCCTCCTTTCCTGACGGATCTGCTCCGCCAGCATTTTCTTTGCCCGGTAGATCTGCGCCTCCACCGTCTTTTGGGGCCTGCCGCAGAGGGCTGCCGCCTCGGCGGCGGTGCGGCCCTCCAGCAGCATCAGGCGGCAGGGGGTGCGGTACGGCTCCCGCATCCCCAGGATCTTCCCGGTCAGGGTCTCCTCGCTCATGGCATCCAGCACCTGCTGCTCCGGGTCGGAGCCGGGCGGCGCGCCTTCCAGTGCAAGGATATCATCTCCCGGGGTGTTCACCCGGCGCACCCACGCACTGCGCAGGTAGTCCTTGGCTTTGTTGGAAGCGATACGCGCCAGCCACTGCTTTTCGTACCCGGGCGGGCAGCGGTCAATGGCCCGCCATGCGGCCAAAAAAGTCTCCTGTGCCAGATCCTGGGCATCGCCCTCGTCCGGCACCAGCTGGTGGCAGACCGTGTAGACCAGCCCCTGATACTGCCGCACCAGCGCATTGAATTCCAGTGTTGTCAACGGTCCGCATTCCTCCTTTCCTGCCGCTCTGTAATTGAATACGAGGCAGAGCGCGGTTTTCCTGCAAAAATTTTGAAAAATAAAAACGGATAAACCTCTCCGGCATTGCGCTGCTTGGCTCCCCTATCAGGGGAGCTGGCGCAAAGCGCCTGAGAGGTTCTTCTTTTGCAATGCCTCAAGTTATGCTATACTATTACTACTATAGCACAAGAAGGAGGCGTTTTCCATGGGGGGAAGCACCAAACAGGCCCTGCTGCAGGCGCTTTCGGCGGCAGAGGGAGCCTATATCTCAGGCCAGCAGCTGGCCGAAGCGCTGGGCGTGAGCCGCGCGGCTGTCCACAAGGCGGCACAGGCGCTTTCGGCCCAGGGATACACGCTGGATTCCGCCCCGCGCCGGGGCTACCGGCTGGCAGGCGGTGACCCCTTTTGCGCCGAAGCGGTGGGCCCCTACCCCGCCCCCATTCACCTCTACGACACGCTGCAAAGCTCCAACCTGACGGCCAAGCAGCTGGCACTGGGCGGTGCACCCCACGGCACGCTGGTGCTCACGGCCCACCAGAAGGCGGGGCGCGGGCGGCTGGGGCGGCGGTTTGAAAGCCCTGCCGGGAAGGGGGTCTACCTCTCCCTCATCCTGCGGCCCGCCCTCTCTGCCGCCGATGCCCAGAGTGTGACCATCAGTGCAGCGGTGGCCGTGGCCCGGGCTGTCAAGGCCCTGTGCGGGCTGGAGCTGGGCATCAAATGGGTGAACGACCTTTACTATCAGGGCCGCAAGGTCTGCGGCATCCTGACCGAAGCCGGGACCGACATGGAATGCGGTCAGCTGGAATGGCTGGTGGTGGGCATCGGCCTCAACCTGACCACCTCCGCCGCCGATTGGCCCGAGGAGCTGGCCCGCACGGCGGGCAGCCTTTACCCCGGCGGGCCCGCACCCGTGAGCCGGGCAGTGCTGGCCGGGGCCATTGCCCGGGAGCTGCTCTCCCTCTGCCCGGCCTTCGATTGTCTGGACGAGTACCGGGCCCGCTGTTTTGTGCCGGGCCACTGGGTCACTGTCTGCACCGGGGCCGAGACCTATGCCGCAAAGGCCCTTTCCATTGACGATGCGGGCCGTCTGGTGGTGGAGCGCGAGGGCGGCAGGCAGGTTGCCCTGCAGCACGGTGAGGTCAGCATCCGGCCGACAAGGACAGGGTGAGGTGGATCACCCTCTCCGTCAGTGCTTACGCACTGCCACCTCTCCCGAAGGGAGAGGCAACGCATCACAGAGGGTAGATGCTGCTAAATCCGGGATTGCCCTTGGCTCCCCCTTCGGGAGCAACGACGACGACCGCCGTCAGTGGCGGATTGAGGGAGGAGTTGTTGGGGCAGCGGCCAGCAGGATGCGAGCAGAGCGAAGCGATGATGACGGAGAGGTTGAGGTCGTCCTCAAAAAAAAAAAAAAACAAACACTTCCCCGTCAGGTGAAAGGATTCCTCATTTTTTGCATTATAGGAAGTAGAAGAGTATAAGCCCCCTACCACCCAGCCGGGAGACCGGCGCAAGGAAAGTGAGGAATCCCCTATGAAGAAGCGACTACTCAGCCTGTTGGTGGCAATCAGTATGGTGCTGACGTTCCTGCCCGTGTCGGCATTGACCGCAGCAGCGGAGGATAGCAGCAACGGCGAACTTAAAATCGGACAAAACGGTTATCCTGTTCTGGATCATATCCCTCACCAAACAGTCAACGGGCATGATATCTACACTGGTGATGGCTGGACTTACGATGCCGATGAAAATTGTAAAATTCTGACCCTGTGCCCCAGTGCCCCAACAAACTATGATTTTTGGGCCATTCACGAATGGAACTTTATAACCAACTGTAACCTGGTAATTGGTTCCCATGCAGCTGTTACCGGCGGATCTTTTAATGCTTCTGTTACCAACAGGGGCACAATAACTGGCGGCATCTTTGGCAATGCTGTTACCAATCATGGTAAAATAATTGGCGGTAAATTTTACTCTTCAGTCACCAATGAATCGGATGGCATCATTGAAAATGGTCAGTTTGGTCGTTATTCTCACCTGTGCACCGTTACAAACAATAGCGGCACGATCAACGGCGGCACTTTCCAAGATGAGCTAACCGGAAGTGGCATAGAACCGGGTTATACCCTCACAGCAATAACACCCAACAATTTTATCAGTGTTTCGGTCAATGGGTATCGCAATTCATGCTATATCATCCCGAATCAAACATATCATGCTTCTGTCAGAATTGTTTATGCTTTTGACAATTATAGTGGTTTTCCATCACTCCCACCACTTGATGTAGCCATTGATAGTGCGCAGCACATGCTTCTTTCCGACTGGTGTGGGGGTGATCTCAAGATTGAGTTCAAGGATATCAGCGGAGTTTATGAAGTCACCTTCACCGCACCGCCTGCAAATGGCTCAACCGTAACCATCAGCCCGCTGACCCGGCTGGTGATTGACAAGGACGGCTACCCTGCCGTGGCACAAGATCGGAATGGCAGCCGGGCGAATTATACCGGCGATGGTTGGAAGTTTGAAAACGACACTCTGACTTTGGAGCCTGCCGCTAAGACGAACTATGATTTTAACAGCCCCGAGCTGAACCCCCATAGGGTGGCGGTGAACTGCTCGGTTACGGTAAACAGCAATGCCAGCATCACAAACGGCATTTTCCTGAAAGAAGTTACCGGCAGCGCCAGCGCCCTGAACGGCGTGTTCCTGAACGTTCCCACCGGCTGCGAAAACAGCGCCAAAAAGATCACGGTTTCGGACAACGGAACCATTACGGCCCTGAAAACCAGCGGCGATACCACCACACTGGAAAGCGCCGCCAAGGAGATTTATGTGGTCGGCCAGCCCACCGGCACCCTGTATGTGACCCTGAGCAGCGGCAAGGTACGGGAAGTACAGCTGCCTCTTACGGCTGACCTTGAGCTGCAGCTGAACGACCCGAAACCGGAACCCGAACCGGAACCGAAGCCTGAACCGGAACCGAAGCCTGAACCGGAACCGGAGATCTACACCCTGAAAGTGGTGGGCGGCAGCTTTACGACCGGCGGCAGTGATGCGCTGACCAGCGGCACCGTGCCGGTGGATGCAGAAGCAAAAGTGACCCTGAACCCGGATGCCGTGCCGGAGGGCATGGTGTTCGACCAGTGGACCATCAGTGAGGAAAGCCTGCTGGGCAACCCCAATGTGGCCTACAACGCCGAAAGCTTTACCATCCCGGCCAATGCAGTGGAAAAAGGCAAGACCGTTACCGTGGAAGCCCAGTACCGGGAAGCCACCATTGAAAGCGAAGGCCCCGGCATTCTGGGCACCGCCGCCATAATCGGCACGGCGGGTGCTGGCGCTGCCGTGCTGGGCTACACCGGCTACATGATCGGCACCGAGCTGTACCTGAATACCGTTCTGCCTGCCGGTGCGGCCATCCCCAACAACGCCGGGGAGCTGGCCCTGCTGCTGTGGGAAGCCGCCGGAACCCCGGCCCCCGCTGCTCTTCTCCCTGCCGATGCTGCCCCGGTCCAGCAGGCCCTTGCATGGGCCATCGAGAACCAGCTCCTCGCCCCGGATGCGTCCGCGGAGGATTCCGTCAGCCGCTGGGAGGTTATTCGGAGCTGGAATCAGATGAAGGGGTAAGTGGCGAACCCTTTAGCATCCTCACCCTCTCCGTCATTGCTTGCGCAATGCCACCTCTCCCGAAGGGAGAGGCAAGACATCACAGAGAACAGATGCTGCTAAATCTGGGATTGCCCTTGGCTCCCCCTTTGGGGGAGCTGGCAAAGCCGTCAGGCTTTGACTGAGAGGGTGAGGATGCTAACTAAACAGCGAACCCCCCGGTGCGATCTGCACTGGGGGGTTCGCTGTTATTGTTGCTTCAGGAAATATGTACCGCTTCCAGCACCCTGATGCCCTCCTGCTCCATCACGTCGCACAGGGCCTCGAGGTAGCCGGGCTTGTCCACCTTGTTCTCAATGCAGCAGGTCAGCACGCCGTGCAGGCTGGTGACCTCCATTGCAAGGGACGCACCGTCCGGCAGCACCCAGGTCTGGAAATCGGTCAGGTACGCTTCCAGCTCCGGGCTGTGCGGCAGCAGCGGGCTGCCGATGTAGCTGACCCAGAAATCTGCCGGGAAGCCGCTGATGTACTCACCCATCTGGAACACACGCTTCTTGATCTTGAGCGCGGCCTTCTGCTGGAACACCTGATACACCCAGCCCATCTGTTCGGCCATGCGGAACAGGCGGCGCTCCGGGGTCAGGCTTTCCCGGATCTCATGGTCGAGCTGCTTTGCAAAGCTGTGGAACCGGGCCTGCGGTTCCAGCTGCAGGGACAGCTGAAAGGACGCAATGCAGTTGTACAGGGCGTGCGGCACCCCCAGCGCCGCGCGGGTGTCGGCGGCATAGCTGTACACAAGGTCATTCTTTTCCAGATACCGCTGCGCTGCCTGGCAGGTCAGCCCCATGAGGGCGCTGAAGGGCTTCACGCCCTCCTTCTGCGCCAGATTCACAAGGCTCTGTCTGTCCAGCCGCAGCCGCTGGAAATGAGGCGTGCCTTCGTGGATCTGCAGCACGTCCTTCTGCATGTTGTTGGCCACCTGGCTCTCCGGGTAGCGGGCCAGCAGCTGTTCCACATCGTAGGGCGGGTCAGAGGCAAGGGCCTCGCACACAAAACCGGCGTTGGAGCGCAGGTTGCAGTAGAGCTTGAGCAGCAGGGTGAAAAAGGGCGAGCCGCCCCGGCCATCGGCCAGGAAGTGGAACCAGTCCAGATAGACCGTGTTCCCCTCACAGCCCAGCGAGAAGAGATAATCGTTCGTCTCCTCGGGGATCTTTGGCTGGGTGCTGCCCTGCCGCACACGGCAGGGGGCGGTGTTGGGTTCCAGACGGGCTTCCCGCTTTTCCCACACCACATGGCAGAAATAATATTCTGCCAGCGGGCGGGCCGCATCCAGTGCCTGCTGCAGAAGGGCCGGGTCAACGGGCTCCTTCAGCGTGGCCTGATAGCGGCAGAGGACCTGATTTTCGCGGTAATAGTAGACGATGCCCTGAAACACCGCACGCTGCTCTGCATTCATCCGGAATTTACCCCGCGTTCTCGGCCAGATAATCGGCCAGATCGCCGATGGTCACAAAGTTGCGCAGCTCCTTTTCGGGGATGCGCAGACCAAAGGTCTCTTCCAGATCGGCCACGACGGTCAGGATCTCCATAGAGGACAGATCCAGATCATCCATCATCACGCTGTCTTCGTTGACATCCTCGGGCGAGATCTCTGCCACATCCTCCAGAATTGCCAGGATCTGAGACACGATTTCTGCTCTTTCCATCAAAAAATCTTCCTTTCCGTGAGGGATTTTTTATCGCCTGCAAGGGCGCAGTTTCAGTATGCCACGCGCCGGGCCGGTTTAGCCAGCCGGGCGGGGCATTCCTGTGTTTTATAATACCTGTTTTATGGAGGAAATGCAACACACCGACCGCCCGGTTTTGCGCTTTTTTCGCAATTTCCGCGCTTACCTGCGCAGCAGCTTGCCCATGGCGTTGCGGGGCAGGGGCTCGGCGCTGCATTCTACCACGGAGATGCGCTTGTACATGGGCAGGGTGCGGTTCAGCTCTGTGACAAAATCCTTCACCTGCTGCTGCTTGTCATCCTCACAGCAGACCACGGTGCCGATCTTTTTGCCCATCTCCTTGACCACGCACTCCTGCACCTCAGGGCAGGCGTTGAGCCTTCTTTCCAGCTCCTCGGGACTGACGTTCTCGCCGGTACCCAGAATGATCAGGTTCTTCTTCCGGCCCACCATGTAGTAATAGCCGTCCTCGTCCTCACGGGCCAGGTCGCCGGTGTGGAGCCAGCCGTCTTTGTCGATGATCTCAGCGGTGGCCTCGGGATCCTTATAGTAGCCCAGCATCACACAGCCGCCCCGGATGCAGATCTCGCCGGTCTCATCCAGCTTGTATTCGCAGTGGCCGTCCGGCTTGCCCAGCGCCCGGATATGGGGCTCTGCCTGGGCGTAGTTCACCAGACCATCGCCGCAGGTCTCGGTCATGCCGTAGCACTGGGTGATGTACATGCCGTTTTCCACCAGACTCAGCAGCAGCTCGCTGTCAAACATGGCAGAGCTGCCGCAGGGGTTCCACAGGCCGTTCAGCTTATCGGCGCGGCCGCGCTTGACATCCTTGTAGATGCTCTCCATCAGCACCGGGGCCACAGCAATGGAATCGCTGTGCATCAGGCCCAGATCCCGGTAGAAATTCCGCAGGTCACTGCAAAGGTTCAGTGCCCAGCCCTTGAAGGGCCAGGAGAACAGGCAGATAAAGGTGCCCAGATGGAACAGGGGCAGGATGGCAAAGTTGCTCAGGACATCGTTTTTGTCCTCGGGCAGCTGCCGGTGCTTGAAGTCCAGCATGTGGTCGCCCATGGCAACGTGCATCTGCATCACGGTAAAGAAGTTCCGCTCTGCCAGCATCACGGCCTTGCTGCGGCCGGTGGTGCCGGAGGTGAACAGCATGACCATCAGGGCATTGGGGTCGATCTTCTTTTCCAGCCCGCCGGGCGCGGTGTCCTTCCAGGCATCCATCGGCCGCAGGCGCTCCCCATACGCAGCCTCCAGCTGGTCACGGCAGCCGTAGTCCACCCCATCGTTCAGGATGAGGGCAGGCTCTGCCAGCTCCAGCTCCCAGCTCAGCTCGTCCCAGGTCTTTTTCTGGTTCATCGTCACCAGAACAGCCCCGGCCAGCACAGCGCCAAAGGTATTCACGCCGTACTCATAGCAGTTCCGGCTCAGCAGGACCACCCGCTTGCCCTCCACCTCCGGGATGTTCCGGGCAAACCAGGCAGCGGCGCGGCGGATATCCTGTGCATACTCGGCATAGGTCTTTTCCTTCACGGTACCGGTGGCATCCTCTACCCAGCGGAACGCCACCCGCCCGGGGAATTCCTGTTCCATTGTCCGGGTGACAAGATCATAGACATTGTTTACCATGGACTGCTCCTTTTTCTCCCGTTTGATTTCACTTGCGCAGCAGCTTGCCCAGTGCATTGCGGGGCAGGGGCTCGGCGCTGCATTCTACAACGGAGATGCGCTTGTACATGGGCAGGGTGCGGTTCAGCTCGGTGACAAAAGCCTTCACCTGCTGCTGCTTGTCATCCTCACAGCAGACCACGGTGCCGATCTTCTTGCCCATCTCCTTGACGATGCACTCCTTGATGGCATCGCACTTGCCCAGCAGCTTTTCCAGCTCCTCGGGGCTGACGTTCTCGCCGCTGTCCAGAATGATGAGGTTCTTCTTGCGGCCAGTCATATAGTAGTAGCCTTCCTCGTCCACGCGGGCCAGATCGCCGGTGTGGAGCCAGCCGTCCTTGTCGATGGTCTCTGCAGTGGCCTCGGGGTCCTTATAGTAGCCCAGCATCACGCAGCCGCCGCGGACGCAGATCTCGCCGGTCTCGTCCACCTTGACCTCACAGAAGCCGTCCGGCTTGCCCAGAGCACGCAGGTGGTCGCCCTCCTGGGTCACGTTCAGCAGGCCATAGCCGGCCAGCTCGGTCATGGAGTAGCACTGATTGATGTAGAAACCATTCTTCACCAGGTCGCTCAGAATGGCGGGATCAAGGATGGCGGAGCTGCAGCTCAGGTTCCACAGCCCGTTCAGGCGGTCGGCATGGCCGCGCTTGACCTCGTTGTAGATCATCTCCACCAGCACCGGCGGGGTAGACATGGCATCGCTGTGCATCATGCTCATATCCCGGCGCAGGTCGCGGGCATCACAGCAGAGATTCAGGGTCCAGCCCTGTATGCCATAGACAAAGTAGCAGATGAAACCGGCCAGATGGAACATGGGCACCAGCGTAAAGTGGCTGAAGGTCTGGTCGAGGTTCTGGGGTGCCAGCCGCTCCTTCTGATCAGGGATGACCTTCTGGCCATCGATGTACATCTGGCAGGCGGTGAAGTAGTTCTTCTCGCTCAGCATCACGCCCTTGCTGCGGCCGGTGGTGCCGGAAGTGAACATCAGCATCAGCAGACCCTCGTGGTCGATGCGGTTGACCATCTCAGCCTCAGGGGCAGCGGTCCAGGCATCCATGGGGCGGAGCCGAGCGCCGTAAAGTGCTTCCAGCTGGGCGCGGTAGCCGTAATCGATGCCGTCGTTGAAGATGAGGTCCGGCTCCATCATGCCCAGCTCATGCTCCAGCTCGGCCCAGGTCTTGCCCTGGTTCAGGGTCACGATGACAGCGCCTGCCATCATGGTGCCGAAAACGACCGCGCCGTACTCATAGTTGGTGCGGCTCAGGATAACGATCTTCCTGCCCTTGGGCTCGCCCAGCTCCTGCTGCAGGTAGCCGGTCACTTTGCGGATATCCTGCACATACTGGGCGTAGGTCTTTTCCACCACCGTGTCCTTGCCCTCCACATAGCGGAACGCCACACGGTCAGCATACTTATTCTGCATCGCAGAGATCATGTCAAAAACGGTCATCGGCATATTTGCCACGGTCACAACTTCCTTACAAGCCTTGTTTTCCATTATTTTACACTCCCTGTTTATTTTTGTTAAAATATTCCCTTTTGTTTCCGCTAAATGGAATCTTCTGGGTACTCTAGCCTAGAGTATACCGCATAGAAGGCTCAAACGCAAGATTTAATTGCACAAATATGCAACTTAAACTTACAGTCAATCTGTGCACCCGGATGTAAATCCTGCCTTTTGTTGCGGGCAGGCCGTGAGTGTGGTACACTTTTCCCGGTATCCGCCCATCGTGCTTTCTCCCTGGGTTTGATTGACAGCAGGGGCAAAAAGCATTATACTTATTATAAATATCTCTAATTTTTAACATGATGCGCCAAAAATCCGGCAATTCTGCCATCCCGGGGCGGGGTGCGGCGCAGAGGAGGACCTTTTTATGGAGGGAACCAAACGCCGTGCCGCAAATTCGCTGGGCATGTTCGACCTGCTCAAGGGTGTCGGCATGCTGACCATCGTCTTTGCCCACACCGGTGAGCTTTACCCCATGGGCGATGCCAGCCACATCAACCCGCTGACCTTTTTCATGTTCGCCTACCGCGAATCCCTGATGGCGGCCTTTTACATTGCCAGCGGCTACGGCTTCCGCAAGCGCTCCATCGGCAAGTGTATCGATCAGCAGTTCAAAACGCTGCTCAAGCCTTACATCTATACAGGCATTGCCACCACCGTGTTCCATTTTATCATCCATTACAGCCTGTTCGGCAGCCTGCACAACGCCACCTACGAGACCTACAAGGTGCTGGGCGGCTTTGCACTGGGCCTGCCCCACACGGCCACCTATTTCGGCCAGCTGTTCTTTTCCTGCGGCCCCATGTGGTATCTGCTCTCGCTGATGATCGCATGGATCCTGCTGGATCTCATCCTGAATATCTTCCCGGAGCAGTACATAAACTGGGCGGTGCTGGGTACCATGCTGTTAGGCTGGGGCATCTGCATCACCTGGGAGGCCCCTTTTTGCATCGGCCAGGGCATGGTCACCGTTCCGGCTCTGTATGTGGGTTACCTTGCCAAGAAGTATAAGATCTTTGAACAGCCTCTCTCGCCCCGTCTGCGCGGCGGGATGATCGCGGCGGCTCTGGCTGTGGCCGCACTGGTGCTTCTTACCAAGAGCACCGACTGCGTCTCGATGGCCGAGTGGACCCTCGGCCCCGTGAGCATCCTGCTGGATGCCGTAACGGGCCTGGGCATCCTTTCCATCGTCATCTGGTTCCAGCGCAGGGTGGAGAACGTTGTCACCCACGCCATCCAGGCCATTGGCCGTCGTTCGCTGTTCATCTTCTGCGTCCACACCGTGGAGCTCACGGCCATTCCCTGGTATCTGATGCCCCAGAAGTTTGCGGCTCACCCGGTGCTGGGCATGGTGCTGCAGTTCACCCTTTCGCTGGGCTCCACCCTGCTCATCTGCGAGCTGCTGGTGCGCCGCCGGGACCTGAAGTTCTGGCTCACCTCCCGCCGGGAGCAGAAGGCGGCGGAAGCGCCCCGCCGGCGCAGCGCCCGCACCGAAACGCCTGAGCGTCATTTTGCGGCAAAACACTGATTTTTTGCGGAGGGTGCCCCCCTCTGCTGAAGTGAAATAATATTATGAGGAGAATCCGGTTATGAACAACGCAGCTCCTGAGAACACTGCGGCTCTGCAGGAAAAGATCGCCGAGCTGGAACAGCAGCTCAAGCTTTCGGACGAAGGTGTTTCCCATCTGGCAGAGCGCTGCCTTGCCCTGGAACAGAAGGTGCAGTCCTACCTTGCGGCACACCCCCAGCGCGAGATGCATACTGACTCGCCCACTCTGCTGCAGCCGCTGCTCTATTATGATGCAGGCTTCGGCTTTTCGGAAAAGGACACCCTGACCGCACCCGACTGCACCACCGACGAGCTGACCGGTGCCGTGACCGCGACCTTTGAGCTGCCGGTGGCTGCACAGGCCCTGCGGTTCGACCCGGGTGAGCTGCCCTGCTGCATCACCAACCTGATCTTTTCAGATGACCGCATCATCTGCGCACCCACCAACGGCCTGAACCTTTCCGGCGGCAGCACCCTGTTCCTGGGCGATGACCCCAACTACCGGCTGGAGGGCACCACCCACTACCCCGCCGGGATGAAGCTGGTGGTGAGCTACGGCTACTTTCCACTGGAGACCCTGACGGACGAGCCTTTGTTCTGCGCCGTGCTGCAGGGCGTGCAGCAGCTCCAGCTGCGCAAGGACAGCGAAAAACAGCATATCCAGCAGCTGGAGCAGAATGCCGCGGCCCAGCAGCAGATGGTGGCCGCCCTGCAGCAGGAGATCGCACAGCTGCACCAGAAAAACGCCGATCTGCAGGCCCGGAGCACTGCCTACGAGACCTCGCTGGAAAGCGTGTTTTCCAGTAAAAGCTGGAAGCTCACTGCTCCCATCCGCAGCCTGATGCGCCTGTTCCACCGTGGAAACTGAGAAGTGGAACGGAGGAACAGCCATGTATAACAATTACACCCCCCTGCAGCAGCGTCAGCTGGCCCTGCAGGAGTACAGCAACACCCAGAGCACCTATCTGCTGGTCTGCGCACCGGCCCGCAGCACGGCCCTGAAATCCACCCTGACTGACCAGCTCCACCGCAAGTTCCGGTTGGTGGACCGGCTGGACGGGGAACTGACCGCAAGCGTGGACGGCGTGCTTCTGGCCGCCGAGGACGTGGAGCTGATGTCCACCGCCCTGATGTACTTTGCCAAAGCCCTGCAGGACGGCGCGGATTATGTCGCCTGCAATGCTGTGTTCGGTTTTGGCGGGGCAACCGCCCTCTATCAGAGCCAGCCGCTGCAGGCGCAGAACCGCTGCGCCGTGGTCAGCCGCACCCTGCTGGAGCGCTGCCGCGCCGCCGCCCATGACCCCGAAAATGTGCCCGAGCTGCTGGCGCTGGCCGCGCAGCTCTGCACTAAGCCCACTCTCATTCCGCAGGCTCTGCTCCACTACGAGCGCGGCATCTGCGCCGAGGATGCGTTTTCGGCCCACGGCAAACGTGCCTTTATTATGAGCCATGTGCTGGATATGACCGGCGCGCCCATCGTGCTGGTGAGCGCCGTGCCGGTGCTGCGCAGCATGGGGTATGAGGTACTTGTGCTGGGCCCCAGTGACGGCGGCTCCCTGCACCTCTTCCTGGATGCCGGGGCCTCGGTCATCACCCGGTCGTCCTGCCGCAATGTCTCCGATGCCTGGGGCATGGCCCTCTGTGCCGACTTCGTCATCGCCAACACGGTGGTCATGGCCCGGGCTGTCCGTGCCCTGAGCGGCACCGCCGTGCCGGTGCTGTGGTGGCTCCACGATGCCTTTGCAGGCTATCCCCACATTGCCCACCAGATCCCCACCCAGCTGGGAGAGAATGTCCGGGTCTACTCGGTGGGCAGCCACGCCGCCAACGCCATGCACGCCGTGCGCCCCGAATTCGAGATCCGGCCGCTCATCTACGGCCTGCCAGATTACGCGGCAGAGAACTTTGTCCGCACCGATCTGGGCTACAACCGCGGCCGCCCTCTGTTTGCCACGGTGGGCTCCTTTGAGCGCCGCAAGGGCCACGATATCTTCTGCAAGGCCATCCGCCTGCTGCCGCCCGAGGTACGGGAGAAGGCTTCCTTCCTCTTTGTGGGCCAGGCCGCTGACAAGGAGATGATGGACTCCGTCCGCGCCCTGACCGCAGACTACCCGGAAAACGTGTACTACTGCAAGCGGCTCACCCGTGACGAGATCAAGAGCCTGATGGAGCAGTGCACCGGTTTGGTCTGTGCTTCCCGCGATGATCCCATGCCCACCTTTGTCACCGAGGGTCTGATTTTCGGCAAGCCGTCCATCGTATCGGAGCACACCGGCACCGCCGGGCTCATCTCCGAGGGGCGGAACGGCTTCGTTTACCACAACGACGACCCGCAGCAGCTGGCTGTCCTGCTGGAGCACGCCATTGAACACCCGGAAGAGCTGGCCTCCATGCGGACAGAATGCCGTAAAATGTACGAGCAGTATTATTCCAAGGAGGCTTTTGAGCAGACACTCCGGGCTGCTGTGGAAGATCTGACAGCGAAAAAGTAACACAAAACCTCTCCGTCATTGCTTCGCAATGCCACTTCTCCTCATAGGAAAGCTGGCGAACGAAGTAAGCCGGAGAGGTTCTTTTTTATCATATCACACAAAGTGACGAGAAAAATTTTGTTTCAGTTCACAAAAGCAAGGCCCCGCTGTGTTATACTGCAAGCAGTATCGTGAAAGGAGCCTTGTCCCATGGAACAGACCAACACCCCCCAGCAGCCCTCCCGCAAAAAAGCGATCCTTTCTCTGCTGGTGCTGCTGGCGCTGACCTGTGTAGTGGTTTTTATCTTCAGCAGCCACTGGTCTGAGATCTCGACCGCGCTGGCCCAGCTCTCCTTCTGGCAGGTGCTGCTGGTGCTGGCCATCGGCCTGACATACCCCCTGCTTGAGGGAATCGTCTGCTGGCTCATCATCCGCTGTCGCCTGCCGGGCTTTACCCTGCGGCGCGGCTTGGATGCCGCCTTTGTGGGCATCTTTGGCAACGTGGTCGGCCTGGGTGCCGGGGCTGTGCCCATGGAGTCCTATTATCTCTACCACTGCGGCCTGCCGCTGGGCCCCGGTGTGGGCCTGATGACCCTGCAATATGTATTCCACAAGACCTCTGTTCTGCTCTATGCCACTGTGATGCTCCTGCTGCAGCACCGTTGGCTCGCCGCCAACACCTCCGGCGTGATGCACTATCTGCCCGCCGCCTACTGCGTGGTGGCGCTGGTCATCGTGACGCTGGTGCTGCTCTGTGTCTCGCCGCTGGTGCAGCGGCTGGCCCGCTGGGCCATGGGCTTTCTGCCCAAAACAGAACCGTGGCAGACCCGCCGGGAAAAGTGGCTGGAGCAGCTGGACACTCTGGCCACCGAGAGCCGCCTCCTGCTGGCCGACAAGGGCCGCTGTGCCCGTATCCTTGCCGTGCAGACCCTCAAGCTGTTTCTGATGTTCACCCTGCCGTGGTTCTGCATCCGGTTCATGGGGCTTTCCTGCGGGCTGAGCTTCTGGCAGGTACAGCTGCTCACCAGCCTGATGCTCTTCCTTTCCAACGCCCTGCCCAATGTAGCAGGCATGGGCTCCATTGAAACGGCTTTTCTGCTGGTGTTCAGCAGCTTTATGACCAGCGGCGAAGCCATGAGCACCCTGATGCTCTTCCGCATCGCAAGCTACTATTTTGTGTTTGCCGCCAGCGCCGCAGGCACCTTTGCGGCACAGAAGCATCTGGAGAACAGTTGACATCCTGCGCGTTCCGGCACTATAATGAAAGCGTACTCTCTGAATCTCTCTGGCCGCCCAGCTGTGCGGCCCACCAAAGGAGAACGCCTTATGGAAAACAAAAGTCTCCGTTTTTATGCCATCATGGCCCTTTGGGTCCTGTTGTTCGTACTGCTGTTCGTTTCCAACCGCCGCGTTGACCTGAAAACTGATATCAATAAAAGCACTTCCGTCTCTGTCAGTGTGGAGGATACCGTCAGCCTGAGCCCATCGGTGGTTACCACCCACGCCTATTCTGCGGGCGATGACACTTATCAGGCATTTTTCAAGATCCTGCAAAACGCGAGCTGCTACCAGAAGTTCAACCAGAATGCCCGCTCCTACTCCCACGACTACGAAGCGCATTCCATCACCCTGCGCTTTGCAGACGGTTCCAGCCAGAACCTGCTCTTCACCGTCTATTCAGACGGAGTCTGTCAGGTAAACGGAAAATTCGTCTCCCTCCGCTCCCCCGATGGAAACGCGGAGGCGATCTACCAGCTGCTGCGGGATGCGGTGGTGTAAAGATGTTGTCCGCTCCCCGGGATGCGGCTGATCAACGACCGGGACAAAACAAAAATCGGGGCACTCAGGTGGTCAAGCTGAGTGTCCCGTTTTTGTTTTCATCTGCGCACAGTGCCGTACCAGAGCCCTGTGTGCCGCGCAGCGGATGCAGAGCAAACCAGAATGCTGCATCCTGCCAAGAAAAAGAGAGTATGGAATGGAGGAATGGAACGGAGCGCTTGCAGACGCTCCGTTTTTTGGTGCATCGTGGTTAGAATTAGCTAACCGTCGCTGCGAGAACAGGATACCATAAGCGGTTAGTCTTGTCAACCCTCAATTTGCAATTTTCCGCGAAAAAGGTGTGCACCGCCGGGGGTTCAGCGTTTTTTCTACATTCTGCCCAAAGAATCCCCCTTGCTTTGGAAGAAAACCCACTTGTTTTCTATTGCTTTTTAAAGTGGTTCTTGTTATTATAGTAACGCAAGATTTTGTGGGCAGGTTTTCATTTTTGTCTACACCTTGTAGTCAGGGCTGCCGCAGACGGCAGTTCAAGACTGTTTCGCCCCCAGAAAGCCGCCTATGCAGTGCGGTTTTTCAAAGGCTCAGTAGTTAGAATGCGCTAACTTGCGCATGAAATGGAGCAAGGAGGTTCCAATGATCAATTTTGAACAGTGGGAAGGCTTTGAGGGCCGTATCTGGAAAGAGGAAGTCAATGTCCGCGACTTCATCCAGAAGAACTACACCCCGTACGACGGCGACGAAAGCTTTCTGGCTGGCCCCACCGAGGCGACCGATAAGCTGTGGGGTGCCCTGCAGAAGCTGCAGAAAGAAGAGCGCGCCAAGGGCGGCGTGTTGGACATGGAGACCGAAGTCGTCAGCAGCCTGACCGCTTACGGCCCCGGCTATATTGACGAGACCCTGAAGGATCTGGAGCAGATCGTCGGCCTGCAGACCGACAAGCCCCTGAAGCGTGCATTCATGCCCTACGGCGGCATCAAGATGGCAGAGCAGGCCTGCACCACCTACGGCTATCAGCCCAGCGAGGAGCTGCACAAGATCTTTACCGACTACACCCGCACCCACAACCAGGCTGTGTTCGATGCCTACACCCCTGAGATGAAGGCTGCCCGCCACACCCACATCATCACCGGCCTGCCCGACACCTACGGCCGCGGCCGCATCGTGGGCGACTACCGCCGCGTGGCCCTGTACGGCATCGATGCCCTGATCAAGTTCAAGCAGGAAGATTTCGCCAACTGCGGCGACGGCACCATGACCGATGATGTGATCCGCCTGCGCGAGGAGATCGCCCGCCAGATCAGCGCCCTGAAGGGCATGAAGAAGATGGCCGAGGCCTACGGCTGCGATATCTCCCAGCCCGCTAAGAACGCCAAGGAGGCCTGCCAGTGGCTGTACTTCGGCTACCTGGCCGCCATCAAGACCCAGAACGGCGCTGCCATGAGCGTGGGCCGCGTCTCCACCTTCCTGGATATCTACATCCAGCGCGATCTGGAGAACGGCACCCTGACCGAGAGCCAGGCTCAGGAGCTGATCGACCACATGGTGATGAAGTTCCGCATGGTCAAGTTTGCCCGCATCCCCAGCTACAACCAGCTGTTCTCCGGCGACCCCGTGTGGGCCACCCTGGAAGTGGGCGGCATCGGCATGGACGGCCGCAGCATGGTCACCAAGAACTGCTACCGCTTCCTGCACACTCTGGAGAACATGGGCCCCGCACCGGAGCCGAACCTGACCGTTCTGTACTCCTCTGCCCTGCCTGAGAGCTTCAAGAAGTACGCTGCCAAGGTGTCCATCAACACCAGCTCTGTTCAGTACGAGAACGACGATGTGATGAAGCCCGTGTGGGGCGATGATTACTCCATCTGCTGCTGCGTGTCTGCCACCCAGACCGGCAAGGAGATGCAGTTCTTTGGTGCCCGCGCCAACCTGGCAAAGTGCCTGCTGTACGCCATCAACGGCGGCGTGGACGAGAAGAGCCACGAGCAGTGCGGCCCCAACTACGCCCCCATCACCAGCGAGTACCTGAACTATGACGAAGTCCTGCCCAAGTATGTCCAGATGCTGGACTGGCTGGCCGGTCTGTACGTCAACGTGCTGAACCTGATCCAGTATATGCACGACAAGTACTACTACGAGGAAGCCGAGATGGCCCTGATCGACACCGATGTGCGCCGCACCTTTGCCACCGGCATTGCAGGCTTCTCCCACGTCATCGACTCCCTGAGCGCCATCAAGTACGCCAAGGTCAAGGTCGTGCGCGACGAGAGCGGTCTTGCCACCGGCTTTGAGACCGAGGGCGACTTCCCCAAGTACGGCAACGATGACGACCGCGCCGACGAGATCGGCGTGTGGCTGCTCAAGACCTTCCTTGAGATGATCAAGAAGCGCCACACCTACCGCAACTCCGAGGCTACCACCTCCATCCTGACCATCACCTCCAATGTGGTGTACGGCAAGTACACCGGTGCTCTGCCCGATGGCCGTGCCGCCTTTACCCCCTTTGCACCCGGTGCAAACCCCAGCTACGGTGCGGAGCAGAACGGCCTGCTGGCTTCCCTGAACTCTGTTGCCAAGCTGCCCTACCACTGGGCTCTGGACGGCATCTCCAACACTCAGACCATCAACCCCGAGGCTCTGGGCCACAGCGAGGAGGAGCGCAAGGAGAACCTGGTGCAGGTCATGGACGGCTACTTCGATCAGGGTGCACACCACCTGAACGTGAACGTGTTCGGCAAGGAGAAGCTGCTGGATGCCATGGAGCACCCCGAAAAGGAAGAATACGCCAACTTCACCATCCGCGTCTCCGGCTATGCGGTCAAGTTCATCGACCTGACCCGCGAGCAGCAGATGGACGTGATCTCCCGTACCTGCCATGCCGCACTGTGACCCTGTCGGTCTCGTCCACTCGCTGGAAAGTTTCGGCTCGGTGGACGGGCCGGGTGTCCGGTTCGTTGTCTTTCTGCAGGGCTGTGCCCTGCGCTGCAAATACTGCCACAACCCCGAAACGTGGAGCGCTGAGGGCGGCACGGAATGGTCTCCGGAGAAGCTGTTCCAACACGTCTGGCGCTACCGCAATTACTGGGGCAAGAAGGGCGGCATCACCGTCAGCGGCGGCGAGCCGCTGCGGCAGATGGACTTCTTGATAAAATTCTTCCAGCTGGCGCGCGCCAAGGGGGTGCACACCGCGCTGGACACGGCCGGTCAGCCGTTCCAGCCCGATGACCCCGCCTACCTGGCCGCCTTCGATACCCTGATGGCTTCCACCAGTCTGGTCATCCTGGATCTCAAGGAGATCGACCCGGAGAAGCACCGTCAGCTTACCGGCAGGGACAATGCCAACATCTTAGCCATGGCACGGCACATCTCTGATCTGGGCGTTCCGCTCTGGATCCGGCATGTGCTGGTGCCCGGCCTCACCGATGACGAGGAGGGCCTGCGCAGGACCGCAGACTTCATCCGCAGCCTGAAAACGGTGCAGCGGGTGGAGGTGCTTCCCTACCACACGCTGGGGCTGTTCAAGTGGCAGAAGCTGGGCATCTCCTATCCCCTGCCCGATGCCGTTCCCCCCACGGCGGAACAGGTCCGCCGGGCGGAGAAATTGTTGGAAGTGAGCCGCTACCCCGGCTGAACTGCACCGGCAGGGTGGACTTGGAAAGTTTCATCCTGACTTAAACAAAAAGAACGACCCTCTCTATCACGCTGACGTATGCCCGCTCCCTTTTGAGGGAGGTGGCACTGCGAAGCAATGATAGAGAGGGTCGTTTATTTTTCTTCACTTCCGGCGTGATACACCTGCAGATACACCCTTTTGCGCTCGGCATCCGTGTTCTCTGCCAGCTGCTGGCAGAAACGCTCATCCTCGAACAGGGCGACCACATTGGGCGCATAGCGGGTGCCGCTCTGGGCCCGCAGCTCTTCCAGCAGCGTGCGGAAGGGCTTGGCAAGGTTGTAGCACCGACCGATATTATCGGTGGCGGCATCCAGCGAGTCTGCCACGCTCAGCGCATCCACGATCCCCTTGATCTCCGGCGGGCAGGAGGGTACATCATTGGGATATCCGCCCTTGCCGTTGTAATAGCAGTGGTGATAGAGTGCCGCCGGGGCCAGCGTTCTTCCGCAGCCCATTCTATTCAGAATGGCAGCGCCGGTCCTTGGGTGGCTCTGGATGCAGAAAAACTCCTCATCCAGCAGGCGGCGGGCGTTGTTGTCGATGTACATCAGAACGGCGCACTTGCCAAGGTCGTGGTACAGGCCGCACTCATAGGCTGTCTGGCAGAGCTCCTCCCGCCGGGCCTGCACCTCGGCCGCGCTCCTGCAGCCCAGCAGGCCAACCAGTGTTTCGGGCCTTGTCTCGATCTGCCGATGTAGCAGGGCACGGGTCAGCTCTGCCACCATCAGCGAGTGGACATAGGTCGGCTTGTGCCCGGCCAAGATACTGCCCAGCATCCGGCGGTTCGCCGTTTCATCTGAGCTGGAACTGATCTTGCTCAACTCCCAGGCGGCAGAGCTTACCACACGGGGATACTGGCTGGCCGGCATCTGTTCCAGATACTGATCCGCAGAACGGCGTACCTGCTCCACGGTTGCACGATACCTCTGTGCTCCCGCATCGTCCAGACGTTCTGCATAGACCGAAAGATAGGCCGCCAGAACCAGCTTCCGGTTGATGGCCTCGGCAGAATAATCATCCTGCGCCACGCTTCCCGCCGATTCCAGAAGGATCTTGACCACGTCTTCCAGGCTGCCCACCCCGGCATGGTAGCGGGCAGCGGCGTAAAAATAGGGCACCCGCCAGTTCTGCAGGCGTGCATCCGGGCCCTTGTGTTTCTTCTTGTGCGTCCAGATGTATTCCGCCGATTCCAGCACCTGCCGCGCCACCTCGGGATCCTCCTCCTGCCGCAGGTGGGTCAGCAGGGTCATGCGGTCCATGTGCATGGAATAGATGTAGCTTTCCCAGGGGAACTCCGGGTCCAGTGCATGGTAATGCGCAGACTGGATGACCTCCATTGCGCGGCGGAACCGCTCCAGATACCGGCAGCTTTCCGCATGGGTGCCGCGGGACATCCCCAGCCGGGTGTTGCCCACACAGCGGATGAGATACTGCCGGGTATTCCTGTCCAGCTGTTCATACCGTGACATGGATTCAGCAGCTTCCGTAAAATAGACCTGGATCGCATCGCCCAACAGGTTGATGCCAGTTCCCTCATCCCGGACGTTCATATAATGCAGGGTGATGCCCGTGTAGTACAGCTCCCTGACGATCATGGGCACGTCTTCCCGACTGCGGGCCGCTGCCAGCAGCAGCTGATGCACCTTGAACGCCACGCCCATATCCTCGCTGTTCGCATAGTTGAACAGCCTGCCCGCAAAGGCACTCAGGCCCTGGATATCCGTTTCGGTCAGGGAGGCAGGGTCGCGGTCGTAGACAAACTGCGCCAGCAGTGCCTCATTCTGCCGCATCAGGGCGTTGCATCTCAGCGCGTTGGTCTGGATCTCGTCCAGCACGGCAGCGGGAGCCTTGCCCTCCGGAAAGCTGGAGCATTGTCCACAGCACTCGAACCCAAAACCTCTTCACGGGAGATGGTTTTGGAATCATCCGTGAAGTTGAAATTGAGCACGACCCGGTCGTCAAAGACGTAGACCGAGTTGACAAAGGTATCAATGATCTGTCGCTGGTGCTCCATGTCTCTCATGTCACCCTTGCGGAATTTTTCAAACCAGAACCGCATCCATTCGCGGGTCAGGACGGGCTTTTTCAGCTCTTCTTCCAAAATGCTGGTGTTCAGGGCTTCTTTCCGGGCTTCCAGTTCGTCCAGCCGCTGCTTAGTGGTCGGGGTTAGGATACCCTGTTCAATAGCTTCCAGAAGATTTGCCAGCCGCTTCTCTGTATCCCGGAGTTGGTCTTTCAGAACGGGCAGGCGGGTGTTCTCCTGCTGCTGAGCTTCCATAATCAAATCTATCAGCCGTTCGATGATTTCATCGCTGAAAATCACCTTGATGGCAGTCTCCACCACGAACCGTTCCAACGGCTCTTTGCGGATGGCTTTCAGATCGCAGTGCGCCTTGCCGTGGCGTTTGGCGTTGCCGCACTTGTAGTAATAGTAGGTGTTTCCCATGTGGCTGGTGCCGCTCTCACCGCCCATGAGCGTACCGCACTTGCCGCAGAACAGCTTGGTGGTCAGCAGATAGCTCACATCCTCTTTTGCGGGGCGACCGTGGGCGATCTTGTTCTGCTCGAAACGCTGCTGCACCCGGTTGAACAAGTCCTCGTCCACGATGGCAGGAATGCCGCCCGGTGTCACGATGTCCTTATATCGGTATTCACCGATGTAACGGCGGTTCCGGAAAATCTGGAAGAAGCTGTTCTTGACAAAGGGCTTGCCGGTACGGGTGCGCAAGCCACGCTCGTTCAAAGATGCCGCGATTTTCTCGGCAGGCTCGCCGTTGGCATACCGGGTGAAGATTTCCTGCACGATAGGAGCCGTCTCCGGGTCGATATGGTACAGTCTGTCCTCCTTGCCAATGGTGAAGCCCAGCGGAACAATACCGCCGTTGTACTTGCACTGGAGGGCATTTTCGCGCTCACCGCGCGCTACTTTCAGGGCGAGTTCTGCGGAATAGTATTCCGCCATGCCAATCAGCATACTCTCCACCATAATGCCTTCAGGCCCCTGCGAGATGGGTTCCATGGCAGACACCAGATGGACACCGTTCTTTTCCAGCTGGTACTTGTAGTTCACGGCATCGAACCGATTCCGGGCAAAGCGGTCCAGCTTCCAGACCAGAACTACATCGAAGATTTTCTTCGCGCTGTCCTTTATCATCCTCTGGAAGTCCGGACGGTCATCCGTCTTGGCAGAGTAGGCACGGTCGATGTAGGTGCCGACCACGGTGATACCGTTCTTCTCGGCGTAGTCCTTGCAGTCGCGCAGCTGTCCTTCAATGGACGCTTCGCGCTGGCTGTCGGAAGAATAGCGGGCATAGATTACAGCGGTCATGAAAGCCCTCCTTTATTTTGCTGAGAGAACATATAAAAAGACAACCATTGATTTCGTATAATATACCACAGGCAAGGAGAGAAAATCAAGTGGTATCAACTAGGCGTTTCATGTAATTTATTTCTTGCGCGAAATGCTATGGAAACTGGTTGTGGATTTTGGTATTCTAGCAAAAAAAGAAAGAGGTATCTATATGAAAAGAATAATAGGAATACTTTTGGCAATTGTTTTAACAAGCTCCGTGATATGTTCAACATTGTTTACCAGCTATGCTGAAGAACCATCATCGACATCGGTTTCATCATCTTCGTCACAAACCACTGACCCAACAAATCCGCCAGTTGAAGGTGATGCGATGACGGGCGATGGTGAAATTGCTTAATGCTTGAAATCAATATTTAAATATTTTTTTGCTTCATTTCGTGTGATTTCCAAATCCTCCTTCCGTCCAATTAGTTTGCAGAGATAATAGGCTTGATAATAGGCTTCTGTGCTTTCGTCATCCATACCAAGAAAATGGCAACATTCAGCATATATTTCAAGGCAACCGGGGAGTGTTTGGTAGTGACCGTATTGGATGCATGCATCTCGACCTTCTTTGGCCAATTCATTCCATCTTCGTAACGCCCACAAAGGTCTAAAGCTCTAGCATAATTATAAAGAACAAGAAGCGTAATTTTTCCAGATGTTATAACTTCCTGATAGTGATTTCTCACATATTTTAATAGTTGATAGAATATATCAATGGCTTGCTCTTTGTGCTGAAGATTTAAATGGACATTAGCAATTTGTATAATTGCTTTTATTTCATCAAATGCATATAAATACTTATTGATTTCTCCAATATTGAAATTAGGAACGGTCAAACGAATGGCAGATAACAACATATCAATCTGCTCATCATAAGTATATCTTTTATCAAACGAGCCGAGTAACGCTTTAGACCTTAAAATAAATTGATGAATCAAGTGATCATCAGAGGAGATGAGATTCTCCAACTGCAAAAGTTTTTGAAATCCATTATCGACATCACGAGTGACGTTGCATGCAATAATTTCTTTTTTTAGTGCTTCTATTTCGAGTTCATGCTTTGATGATAGTGCATAATAACGAGTATCCGGAAGTCCCAAGCGTTGAAGCAAAGCATTAACTATGCTACGACTTGGCACTTGCTTCCCGGTTTCAATTCTAGACAAGCTTACCGGATCACAAATGCCGCTACACAACTGTTCTTGTGTTAGCTTTAGATCTTTTCTGCGTTGCTTTATAATTGTACCTATCAAAACACTCTGCATATAATTTTCCCTCGCACAATAGTTCTATTTGACCGAATTGGAAATTGTTCCATTTAATGTTATGAGACTTTGTAAATCTTCGTTGCATCGTTTTTTCAGTAATTATATATGTTTTTTTGAAAAAGTCAATAGTGATTTCCGAGTACAGCTTAATATAATGTTCATTATATGTTTTCGAACTATCAGCTATTTTATGGATTGATTCATTTATATGATTTGATTGCTGTACAACATTGTCAACGACTCTTGCTGACAATGATTTGTATAAATTACCTTAATCGAAAGGAGAAATACTATGTCCACTGAAATCATGGGAATCCTTGAGCGCAGTACGGATGCCAAGGGCGATGGCTGGATGATTGCTAACGAGGAGTAATCATTTTTGCCAACAATTACAAAAGCTCTCTCCTGTATGTGAATCGGAGAGAGCTTTCTTTAATAACACAAGGCAAGGTACAAACTTATGATAATTCAGAAAAAATCAAAGCGTATTCTTCGAAAAGACATTTTGTTTCGAATAGAGAATTTTGGAGGAATAATAATAAACAAACATAATTTCAAACGTATTGAATTAACTATTCCAGAAGCACTTTTCATTTACGCAACCCAATATACCAATGATATCAACGCAAAATCGATTGTCTGCACCATCCTTCATGTCGACAGCATTGATATAACTAAAGTTTTAAGCCTTGATATATTTGAAGATATTATAGATACCAGGTGGATATCTTATGAAGAAGTTCTTAAACAAACGAAATTGGCATATCAGCAGATGCAATCATATAACTGTCTTTCATTTCCATTGGAAATTGCAATATATCCTAGCATGAAATGCAACTTGAATTGTAAATTTTGCTTTGTTGGAAACAAAACAGATACTGTTATATATGATGCCGATAAATGGGGAGAAATTCTTACAGTAGCAAAGAAAAAGGGTGTGTTAAGTGTTTCGATTTTAGGAGGAGAGCCATCATTATATTACGATATTGATAGGCTACTATTAAAATGTGAGGAGCTGGAACTGAACACAGTTATCACGACCAATGGTCTAATGTGGAGAGAACAAACAAAAGAAATTGTCTGTTCATCCAAATATATTACACCTGTTGTATCCATGCAATCCTTGGATAACCTTAATCTACTTTTGATGGGATGTGATAGTAGTATCCAAAAAAGATTTGTTGAAAACATTCTAGCTAGTGGTAAAAAAGCCCGGATCAACAGCGTTTATACTTATCAAACACCCGAGCAAATTATTTCAATTTACGATTATTGTGCATCCGTCGGTGTGGAACGATACTCTGTTGCAAATTATTCGAACGTAAAAAGTAATTCAGAAATGCGATATTCTCACACATTGCAGGATTTGGCCACTCTTGATGATTGTGTAAAAAGCCACATAAAACATCAATATGATTCACGTAAAGGAATCCCTTACTTCTCAGCGGAAGGATGTATGCTTTATTCGTGCTACAGTGATACAATTCAAAAACAACTTGAATTTACACCATTTGAAAGACAGTATTATGGCTGTAGAGGAAAATACACGAAAATGGAAATTTTTCCAGACGGTGCTGTATATCCATGTTGTCGATTTGAAACAGTTCTTTCAAGTACATCAAATGTATTTACTGGTTTAAAATCAATTGATGAAATTTGGAATACTGACAAAAATTATCTAAAAATTCGCAATCAAAAAATCTTAAATCCCACTTGTCAAAAATGTGCATTTTATGAGATATGTCAGGGGGGATGTTATCCTTCTCGATTGAAAGCATTTGACACTACAGCAGCGTATGAAAAAGATCCCAACTGCTGTGTTTAAGAAAGGGATTTTTGATAGCAATGATTAATATCTTTCAAAAAAATTGCAAATATTACCAAATATATTATTATGCTAAAAAGTCGCTCCTTCTATTTTATATTATCACGCTTTATTATTTAGCACTAGGGTTATCTTACACAAATATTGCAATCATTTCTGTTATCGGGACAATCTCCACACTATTATCAGAGGTTCCAACTGGCACGATTTCTGATGCATGGAGTAGAAAAAGGAGTCTGCAAGTTTCTGAAGTGTTAAAAATTGTATCAATATTTATGATGATTTTAAGCAATCATCTTTTAATACTGTGCATTGCATCATTTATATGGGGCATTGCAGACTCTTGCCAATCCGGATCCGATCAAGCATTGCTTTATGAATCTTTTGATGATGAAACATTATATAGTAACTTTTTATCAAAGCTGTATAGCAGAGGCTATTTATCAAGTGCAATAGCTACTCTAACTGCAACAGCACTATTTTCAATTAATATATATTTGCCGCTCGTCATTTCCATTATTTTAGATTTTGTTGCATTGATTTCAATTAGTATGTTTAAGGAAAATCACCATAAAACCGATAAGATACCATCGTCACTTATTCAAACAAATAAAAAAGCACTGATTTATATAATGAAGAATCCTCGATTAGCCAATCTGATGGTTATGATGTCGATTTGTATGAGCGCAATTATGTTTATCAATTCATATACACAACCGCTTTTAATTTCAAAAGGGATTGAAATGGTACTTTTAGGTCCATTAATGTTTGTCTTTAATTTATTGATGTCGTGGGGGGCAAAGCTTCAAAAAAGACTATCATCTGAGTGGGCACACTATATTATCGCCCTATTTATTGGTCTATGTACAATTATAATGGGTATCACATCACCCATCTTTTGCCTCGTTACTATTGCTTGGTATCGGATTCTTAATGGAATGATTTTCCCCCAAATTGTATCAGCTTCCAATAAACTACTAAAGGATAACATTAGAGCAACTGTTATGTCTTTTCAAAGCATGATGACGAGTTTGCTTAGTATAGCTATTGAGCCTGTAGTAGGTTTTGGCTTGGATCGATGGGGAATCTCAAAATTTTATAAATATTGGGGAATTATATACACGGGTTTAATTATAATTATAATTATTGGAACAATATCAAAGCCTAAAGTATTTAAAGCGTAGGCCGTTTATTGCAGGAGTCCGTCTGAACTGCGAAAATTAAAACATTCTTCTAAAACGTAGCCTTGCTTTCGTTTGCGTTTTGTGTGTTTCGTTCATCTGATGTATTCATTATCCTGAAGTGTTGACACGCATT
>ERZ1673693.318-NODE-318-length-65665-cov-5.946258_pt1 | contig 65665 bp, 95 predicted proteins | sample MGYA00580223_ERZ1673693 | MGnify/ENA primary metagenome ERZ1673693 (study PRJEB41218, sample SAMN15661741) | gut metagenome | host: Homo sapiens | place: Canada: London | collected 2015-08-20/2019-03-30 | study: EMG produced TPA metagenomics assembly of...
ACATGATTAATCTCCCTTCTTCTCCACAATTCTTCCATTAACATATTTACATGGTCTTAGATGTTCTCCAAGATATGAAGTCATATGTCCATCATTCCCATGTGCTTTATCATTCCAATAAACAGCTTTTGTTGCGCTGTCATAGACAAGTCGGTCATTAATCCTTATCAACTTTACTTGTCGTTCTACACCATTTGCATCAATATAATATTGAGGGGTAACATCCTGTTTAACTAATGCAAAGGCTTCAAAACCAACCATTATGATTGCTATTAATAATAATATAACAAGTGGGGCAATTGGAGAAGGACAATTTTCTTTTACCCATTTTCGTAGTTTTTTTAACATCATTCATCACTCCTTTTTTATTCTTCATCATTATAAATATGAGTGAAATTATCGCTTTCATTTTTCACATATAAAAAAGTCAGTCCCGATAAATTATCGAAACTGACTACAAAATAATGATTCATTCCTTTTTCCTTATCTGATCTTTAATTTAATACAAGAACATCTATAAAATCATATGACATGGTTTTAAGATCCAAAAAGCATCTGGATATTTTGGAGCATTCGCAGATAAAAATGCATTTGCTTCATCAATAGATCCTGTATTAATTTCCTCATGAATATCGATACCACCAGTGACACCAAACTCCATGCAAATTAATGTGTAAAAATTTATATTTTTCTCATTCAGCATATCGATCAGCTCCCCTTTCACATTAAATGTAAAGCTGAATCAAATTGCATGGAATGAATCATCTGTTAGAGTATAACAGACAAAATATATCAATGTATACAGGAAATTACTGGTAGTTTATCCTTCCATCAGAAATGATTCTACATCTTTCATGGAACCCAACTGAAATTTTTCTCCATTCCCAATAGCTCCGTAATACATTCCATTCTCATCTACAAAAAAGTTGTAATCTGAATTTGAATATATTTCATATGCTTCTTTTCCCAACTGATCTGGTGCAAATTCTACTTTTCTCATATTATTTCTCCTCATTTTTATCATATTTATGTTTCAATTCTGGATTATCGAAAATATTTCCTATGATTACACACTCTTCTGGATCTTGTGCTTCTCCGAAGAAATGGTTATACATCCATCCTTTTCTTGTAAGTGTCCAAGATGCATACTTCTCGTTCCAATGGACAATTGTACAACTTCCACATTTAAGAATGTCATTTTCAAAAATCAGCCTTCCATTCTTATCTCTTAGTCCTGTGCATTGACAGATGGTAGACTCATCTACTTGATGAGTCAGATTATTATTTTCAAAAGGTTGCTCAAAAATATAATGTTTTCCCATGAATACATAGTAAAATCCTTGCACCCATTCTCCATTGTCAATCCGTTTCGCTTTAAACAAAAATCTATTGTTAATTTCCACAAAGATACTCTCCTTTTACAACTCTTTCATTCACATTTGCCAAGAATTCATTGATTTTTTTATAATCAGGTTGTGCTGGAAGTTTTGTATTCTCTGCTGCTGTTTCAAATCTTTTCTGCAAGGCATCTACGATTCCAAAGAATTCCATTGTCGGCTGGTCATTTTTATCAAGATATTTACCATCCCTGATACTCATTAGAAAATCATGATCTTTCTCACGATAAGTAATGATCTCCTCTTTTTCTAAGAGATCAATGCCCATGAGATACAAACGAACCAGGTGCATCATATGCTTTGAAAGCTTGCCGTGTTCCGCAGCATTCTTATTTCGTTTTCCGATCTTTGCATAATCTTTGACGATATTGTTCATCTCACTCCACATTCCTTTGTAATCTCTCAATGGGTAATGAGAAAGACAAACATCCATAAAGATTTCAGAATCCAATTCTTCCCGTTCCGATTTATCAATATACAATTTGACAGCATCCTTAGGATAAGAAAAATATTTCTCCTGAAAATCGTAAGAAGCGTTTTTAATGCTGTTCAAAATGTGTTGTTCTCTTTCTGCCTGACCAGTTTTTCGTGCTGCTTTATTATCTAGTCTTCGTAACCGGCTGTAAGCATATCCACCAAAAGATTGCACTGCTTTTTTTGATAAAAACATCTTTTGGTGATCTAACAGCTCTTGCCCGATTGGAGAGACATACAAATAATGTTCTGGCTTTAATCCAAGCAATTCAATGGTATTTGGATTACAATTACTTAGAAGACTGATCAATTTGTTAAGCGAGTAGATCGTAGTATCTGTTGTTTTATCACATCGTTGTCCAAAATTCTTGTTCGTTAAGATTTCCTCTTTTCGATTGACTGCACAACCCCTGATATCCAGATCTGATGTTTCAATATTGGTTCCATATGCATGAGATCCACCCAATCCAAGAAGGATGATATGATTTCCAAGATGTGGATCTGTTTTCAAAAAGTCATATTCGGGTGATTTTAATTTTTCTGTAATCTGTGTGATAGTCATGATTCTCTCCTTTTACAATTTATTTAGTGGGCATCTGTTACATGTTTCTTCTGCTCCCTTTTGAAAATTTGGTGTTAATTTTGCATGCACGCAATATTCATCACACATTTCTCTTTTGATTTCTTCCAGAATACTTGTTACTGTTTTGGATCCTTTGTTGACATCTTTTACAACGCCTGTGAGCTCTTCTGTGATTGAATTTTCCTCTGTGCCTTTATGGATTATGTTTTCAACGATCTTGTATAATTGATCGATCTTTTCATCTGGCAGTTCATCGAAGTCACAATTGTCTGTTAATGCATCTAATCTGCATTTTGAACAGTCATCTTGCAGGTTACAAAATCCTCTTAAATCGTATATCTTATAGTCTCTTTCCATTTGATTTTCCTTTCTTCTTAGTAAAACAGGACAAGGGAAATTCCCCGTCCTGCATAACAATTAAAAATTACCTTTCTCATATTCCAAAATCTTCTGCCAATGTTTTGCCATTGGACCTGTTGGATCATAAAAATATCCTGCTTTCATAAGTAGCAGTTGATCCAGATTGCAGTCATTTTCACAGAATCTTTTATTTCGAAATTTCATCAAAAGATTCTGTTTTAAGATATGCTTTTTCGCATCTTCTTCAGATAAACATAAAACATCATTTGCTCCGCTTGTCTTATTTTTTAAAGCAAATTCGTAAATGACTCCGTCATCTTTTAAGCAAAATTCCTGATCCCAGTATTGTACGGTAACCGTAATATATTTACGACCAATTTTTTTAATTTCAACCGGATCAATGTGATATACTTGTTTCATCTGATCTGAATCGTATTTCTTGGTTACAACATAAGCCGTATTTCCAACGGCAAGCTCTTTTTTGTTAATCTCCATAACTTTTCTCCTTCTTTTACAAAATATCAAATATTCCAAGTTCTCTACCTCTTGCAATCACACTAGATTCATCAATATAAAAGTGAGCTGTAACCTTTGAAATATTGATTCTATAACCTTCACTTTCATTTTTATCAACCTGCTGCAAGAATTCTTTTGTTGGTATCATCAATCTTCGTGCCAGATTTTTACATTCTGCATGATCTTGCATTCCGGTTTCTATCTCAAAAAGTGCCTCAGCAAGAAGCATATTTTCTCTTTCTTTAGAGAGGAAAGGAATCAGTATCTTATGTTCTTCTCCTGTTGCATGAGATAATTGATAGCTGCCACTATATGGACTCATCGCTCCTGAGTAGTTTACAGTATATCCTTTCTTAATTAAGATTTCTTTCACATCTTTGATCACAGGAGTCTGGATCTCATACATCTCTCTGATAATACGAATGATTTTATTATAAATTTTTTCTTTCTTCATGATTTTTCACTCCTTGACTGTAAAACGGATACATTGCTTTATATATTTCCTTTTCTATTTGATGAAGTTTCGTTTCATCGATTGTTACTGGAATCAGAAATAAAAACTCATGTCCATAACCCAAAATACTTCCAATTTTCAAATTTCCAAAAAATAGTCTTACATCTTTGAAAAGTTCTGTTTGAGACAATTTTAAAGCTTCTTCTTTCTCCACTTTGTATAATTTATTTTCAGGGTTGATGTAAGGGATATAACAATTGAATGCAATATAATGTTCCTTTTCATATTCGACAAGATATTCAAATTTCGTATATGTATTATCACTATTCAAAAGCTTTTTGTATGCTTCCTGTAAATCCTTTTCTTTTAAAGAAAAAAGAATTTCAAGATCATTTGTTAATAATCCCATACGACAATTGAAATATTTAGAATCCAAATGTAAAAACATTTTATCAAACTCTTCAGCACAATGAATTTCAATGATTTTTTCTTTCATGATTTTCTCCTTTTTAACGATTGCAACTGTATTTTCTACCAATCATATGTATTCCAATATGATTTTGATCGTACAGTTCATGCAGAATTTCCTGATCATCATAAGTTAGCAAAATATCTGCACATCCTGGAAACTCTCTCAGTAGTTCTGTGATCAGTTTCGCTAATTCATGATGCAAATGAAATTTTACTGGATATAAACAATCTCCTTTTTCAATGTAAGGAGGATCAACAAAAATACAAGTATCTGAATCCCAATACATTTCTTCGATCAGTTCCATTGCATTTTTATTTGTTACCTCAATGCGATCACTCATAGAATGTATCTTTTCGATCCGTTTGATCAGAGTATCAGGCAGCCAGCGATCTTCCATGTTTGATTTTGGATTTGCTGTTTGAATTCCTGAAAAGCTACAACGATTGATCACAAGAAAGTAGAATGCACGATCAATCGTTGAAATGCTTGCTTTGAGCATTCGTTTCTGGTACAAAAAATAGGATTCTCTACTTGGCTGATATTTTCTGATCTTATCAATGAGTTCTTCGTACTTTTCATTGCATACCGTATCCCAAAATGCATACACATTCGGATCCAGGTCATTTAATATCAGTTTTTCAATCATTCCGGATTCTAAAAGTGAAAGACCAAAACTGGCTCCGCCACAGAAAGCTTCTACAAAATATTTCTTTCCTTTGATATAAGGCAGCAGCTGATCGATCATTTTTGATTTTCCACCAGGATATCTTAAAGGTGACAGCTGCTTTTTTAACCTTGATTTTTGGATGATCGGGCGATGATCTGATACTGGTTTTTCTAAGATGATATCTGCTTGACTGTAATCTTCTTTTCCATTTTTATAAAGAAGCCCCTGACAGTCTGGACACCAAAATCCGAATTCGCCTTCTTCAAATCCATCTCCGTCATATCCGCAATATTCACACTTCATTTTTTCTCCTTTTTAAAAAATCTCTTTGATGATATACAACTGCTCCAAAATGAGGATGGCAAACAACAACAGCAATACGATTATCATGAAAATCAGATACAATTTGCTAGCTATAGTTGGTTGCATGATCAATCCATTGTATCCCATTATCAGGAAATATCCGATTCCACCAATGATCTCACATATCACAAACACATACTGAGATGGTTTGCAATTCTTCGAAAACTTTCTGTTTTCTTCCATGTAACGATCAATGATCTTATCATCATTGAATTTTTTTGCTTTTTTAAAGCGACGATTTTCATCAATTTTCACAAGAATCGCACTTGCGGTATATAGAACTAATCCGGCTACAAAAATGAAAATAAATATTTTCTGCATGATTTTCCTCTTTTTCTATAATTCTTTGTAAAGTGTATAAGTAATCTTTTTCATGGAATCGTATCCGGCGGAATTAACCCAAAAATTTAGATATAAATCCTTTTCATGATATTTTCCAAGATAAATCGGATCTGATGAACAAAATTCCATGGTGTTTTCGCAATTAATACAAGTAAGTGTTATAAGATTTGTTTCTGCATCGGTAGATATATTTACTTTTGTTTCCATAGTATCATCAGATCTGAATCTAATTCTTACAGCCACATCGGAATCTGGATCAAATGTAAAACAAACAGTAAAATCAGCATTTTTATCAAGTAAAATTACTGTTTTTGAATCGACAATCGCATATTCCCCATTTGTCATTTCTTTTAAAAATTTTTCCAGAATCAGTTTCTCCTTTTCTCTAAATATGATAGAGTTCTGTATTTCCATTTGTCACATATAAGAAAAAACGCACTGCAATTAGTACGTTTTCTCCTACAAAATGATACCTAGATGAAATCAAAAAGATTCAACTGTGTCCAATTCTCAACATCTTCTTTCTTTTCAGGTTTCTGAAATGGGAAGAGTGTATAAGTTCCATCATGATATCCTTGCAACTCATTTAAAAGTCTTTCTTTTTTCTCATAAGTCTCGTCAACCTTTTCAAAATCTTTGGGGATCTTTTGAAGATCCTGTTTCATAGAACTCAAAAGTTTTGAAAACTTTGTTTTGCTATTGATGATCTTATATACTTCTCTTTTTGTCTGATCATAAAAAATAGAATCTTCAAAAGGACGCACGATGTCTTCTGGCAAACGATGATAAAATGTGATCACATGATCCGCCATCACACGTGCCTCATAATCATGCAGTTTTAGATATTCTTTTCCTGTAAGAAACTGCTCTTTTTGAATCAGATAGGAAACACGATCAGTAACCATTGGCCATCCTAGACGAATCGAAATTTCTTTTCCTGTTACGCTTCTTTTTAACACTAATCCTTTTGCATTATAATCAGCACCAGAATCATCTGCTCCGCATAATGCATGAGAGCATCCACCGATTCCATATCTGTCTTTTAAGAAATTGGAGCACACTGTTTTATCTTTGTGCAGTAAAAAGAAGGAATAAATCTTAAATTTTCCATCTTCATAAGCTCCTCCTCTTCTCAAGAATTCATCAATCTCATCCTGTGTAATAAAAATATCTGGATGTTTCCAAATGAAATCACTATTTGCATGAAATCCCTTACGCTTTAATGCAAATCTTTCATACATCTGGCAAATCTCGTCTGGTGAGTTAAAATGAAATCTCACAATCTCTGGATGTTTCTGATATTCAAGAGCAATATATTTTAAGAGATTTCCTAATTTTTTGGATGACTCTGGATCTCTTAGTTTTTCTTCTAGCTGATCCATATTACTTGGCATGATCTGATCATATTCTTTTTCTGGATGGTCATTAAGTTTTAAGATCACATCTAAAATATCCCAATATTCATCGACAATTTCTCGTTTCATGAAAAAGATACGTTCCGCAAGCTCCTTAATTGCATTATCGTGAGCTTGATCTAAAATATTCTGTGTCTGATAAACGCCTTCTGCAAGCATCTTTTGAATCTCAATGCAAACATCAGTCCAATTGATCAATACAGAATCCATAGAATTATCTTGTGTTGTTTCTCCCTTTGAAATCTTGATCCCATTTTCATTAAACCAGACAGCGTATTTCTGGCTGTCAAAAAAAAGTCCTTTTCCACCAATTCCAAATTCATCTTGAATGTATTCTACATGAACCTTTTGATCCTGCATGAATTCATAGATGATACGTTTGACAGAATTTTTACGATTTCCACCGGTCCGTAATACATCATCTACGATATTCTTCCATTCTTTGTTTCTCCATTTTGATTTTGAGTACATAAATTTTCTCCCTTCATTTTGTTGTAATTCTCTTTTCGTCATCTTGTTACAACTTAAATATGATGGATAAAGAAGACGATGATCTTCTCTCTGCTTCTTTTAAAGGAAACAGTCTTAAGATGATATCAGTCTTGAGATTCCATCTCCCTGTTTGTATAAAAGAAAACACCTTCTTAAAAAAAGGAAACCTTTTGGCTAGGATCCCCAAGCTCGCGATTTCCTTATCCTGTCTGTCTCGGTTCCTCTCCGGAACTCTCGGCCAGAGCAGGAGTGCAGGAAATATGAGCTTCCCCCCTCCCGTCCGCGAAAAACAGTCCGATACTGCCGGATCATCTTTTGCAAAACGGGAAAGGGGAAGTAAAAACACGATATTGAAAGCCATCAGGCCGTCGCTATCGGCGAGGTTTCATTTACTTACCATCATGCAATGCATCATGCAATGCATGGCAGTCACATGTTCCACCATAAGGTGCTCCGAAGTCCTGCCTTAAGACGAGCTAGATTGTGATTCTGGAACATATGCCCTCTGCTTCCACGACAAGAGCCATGAAAACAACAGGGACGGGCAACGCCGATTTCTGTGCATGATTGGGGACGCCACTCCCTTGGATACGCACTCAAACCAAAAAGTAAAGCGGTACGAATGCAGAGCAAGACCGCCACGATCTCACCGCAATTCCTCCCATCCTTGGCCTGCCACGACACAGTGTCCGGTATGGGAAAGGTTATTTTTAACTGATGTCCTCTCAACAGCACCAGGCTCTTCTGGGTTTTTCTATCATGCAGTTGTTTCAACAGATAACCTGGGCTTTCGCCTCTGATCCGTCTTTCTTCGTAATAAGAACATTCCGTTCTACTACAGATATGAGAGATTTGAAGAAAAAAGTTTTTCACATATAAAAAAAAGAGCCCGAAGGCTCCTTCAAAATAGATCATTTGAATTCTACGATATAATTTAAAAGCATTGCGGATTCATTGTAAAAGATGATTTCATCATTTAATAGTTGGCTTCCAGCATGTGCGTGGACACAATTACAATGAAGATTTTTTAACTTATTCTGAGAAAAGCTTTCAGACATCGTAACATCATGTGGTGTTCCATAAGCAGTTGCATAAAGCCCCATAAAAGCTGTATCACTATTTCCACTTGCCCATGATGTGCCACGGTAACTGGTATAATTCCAGCTCTTGTTAGAAGATGGAGCAAAATAGATTCCTTTTCCAAACATTTTTCCAGTAATGATCGCATTTGGATTTAATTGTAATCCATTTTCCAAGATAGAAAACCAATTTTCATTTCTGGATCCGTGCCACAGCTGTTTTACCTGATGGATATCTTCTTTTTTCAGATAATCATTAAAACGTTTCTTATGCTTTTGATTGATCACACGATATACCTGATGAACTTTTCCTTTTAACCGATCAGATAAATGAGCGATCACTTCTTTCTTCTGCTTTTCTGTTGCATAATAAACTTCAATATGATCTGCGGTAAAAGAGTTTTCTTGGATATCAATTGTTGTATTTTCATCAGATGCAACAGCTTCCATCGCTGCGATCAGATTCTCTTCACGATAAATGATATCTGCAAAATCACTTTCTGCAGTTGCTAATAATTTTTGAATATAACGTTCTTTTCTTGGAGCTACCTGCAGCAATTTTAACAACTGATTATTAAATCCTTTGACAGTCTTTCTTTTCCCCATTTCTTGCAGGATCCGTTTTGCAGCTTTTACCTGCGCAATTGTTACATGCTCATTTGTCAAAGTTGTTTTGACAACATGTTTTGCATAGGATTTCAAAAGGCAATAAAGCTCATGTGATGCTGTATCTTCTTTTTCCTTAGGTGTGTTTGCTTTAAAGGAAGTAGCTTTTTTCTTTTTTGGTTTCTGGTCCTGCAGATAAATATCTGACTGATCAACATATCCTTTGGAAAGTTTTTCGTAATAGCGGATCCAATAAAGATGGGTTGGATATGGATTTTTCAGGTCCTTTGCTCCAAACATTTCTCCTCTTTTTACACCGATTCTTCCATACGTTGCACTAATTCCATTTGCATTTGGTCGAAGCCAATAATATTTGTAATTATTAGATTCTGGATGGATGCAGGTAAGATAAGCATCGGGATAGGCAGCAGGAGTTAATCCTTGAATGAAATTGTTTTTCTCTTTTACATACATGGAAGGATAATCAATTCCATTTTCCGTATATGTTCCTCGTTTCCCCAAGTAGAATTCAGCAGATCCCAGATCTGAGGTAACATAAAGCGTTTGTGGAAGATCTGTTTTCAAATCTGGAAGAACGCTCCCGATTTCCTTATAAAAATCGTTTTCATTATTTTCTACCATAACATCTTTTAATACCTCTTGATCTGTTTCAATGTGTAATTTGATTTGCATGAATAATTCTCCTTTCTCTCTTCGTCAATGACTTACAACTCAAATATGAAAGATGAAAAAAAAGATAAAAAAAAGAGACCAGAGAAATTCTCTGATCTGATCTTCTCATTATCAATCAATATACAGCCTTGTCCCATCTGGCGCAGTCATCGTATTAATCGGCCCAAAGAAACTTTCTCCCCAGCCATCTGCAAATTGTGAATCTATGAAATCAAAAACTTTGGTACGGAATTTTTCTGTAAATCGAACATTCGATTTTCCGTAAATATGAACTCCGACTGCTGTTTTATGATCTGATGATTTTGCTGTCATTGGTTTTGCAATCAATCGCTGAATCTTATCATCACATTCTTTGTTTATAATATCCAATAGATAACTTTCAACTGCCTCATTGAACTGCTTGCAAAATTCTTGCTGAATGAATTCAGAATGAGGGAGATCAGTAATGTGCTCTGACACAAAATCGTTGTTTGCGTCCACGATGATCTCATGGCATTTATAAATTGAAATAACTTTTGACATATTCTTTCTCCTTTTTTTTAAAACTCTAAGACTTTGTTTGTGTTTGGATCAACATAAAGGTCATCTTCCAATCCCCAGTCATAAAGATAGACCATCTTTTCATTCACTGGTAATGGATCAGCCAATGAAGATGTAATCGCATCTTTTCCTTTTAATCCTTGCTCTTCTGTTTCTTCTATAAATTTCTGAATCATATCTCCATCTAATTCATCATCATAAAAGAAATTTTCATCAAGTCCTTTTCGTTTTGAATGAAAAATATCTTCTTGACACTTTGGACAATATCCAGATTTAACAAATTCTCTCTCAAATTTGTTAAAAGATTTTAGTTTGTTCTGAATTGGTCCTTTATAGCAGCAGTAATCAGTATATTCTTTATCCTGTTGTTTACTAAGTTTCAGGTAAAAGTATCTACCACATGCTGGGCATCTTTCTCCACCGATTAATTTTACTTTTTTTGAATTTTTCTCCATTTTCTTTGCCTCTTTCTCTGTATCATCATTTAATATTTACGATATAAATATGAGAGATGAGGCAATGGATAATTTTCGATATCAAAGATCTTTTATTTCGCTCAATTTCTCCCAATCTTCCTTGTTTCCGTAACGTCTTACATACTCTTTTCCTCCATCAACTGCTACTTTTTCATCGATTTCCAAATTCATATATAAGATTTCATACAAAAAAAAAGAGAGCCGAAGCCCTCTTAATCTGCAGTCAATACCATAATCTCACGATCGCTGCATAACTCTGAAAATCCAATTTTTTCATAAAACGATTTTAACTTTTCATCATAAGGCAAATCTCCTGTAATACCCATTGCATGTAGGTATACAGTATTCTTTTCTCCGTCCATTTTCCATCTGGTTTCTATGGATTCTTTGATCATTTGTGATCCATATCCTTGATTTCGATATTCAGGAAGTATGAAAACATCGCTTAGTAATAAAGAAGAATCTTCTTTATAAGCTTCATGTTCTTCAACAAGAGGATCTGCATCATCCGCAATCCCAATGGAACAATATCCAATTAGTTTGTCATTATGAAAGAGCCCCCATGCAAAATCAACATTATCATCAAGCCACTGCTCCATACAGAATCCTGACATTTGATCCATCGTTTTAACCTTGGAAAGCTGGTATATTGATAATGGAGCGGCAAATGCATTTGAATGATTCTGTCTATGAATTGTAATGATATCCCATACTTCCCATTCTAATCCATCATCAAGTATCCATTGATCGTCTTCTTCATATTGTTTCACTTCATCAGGAGATACTTCAGACAGTTTCAGATAAGTCTCTTGAAAATCATCTTTTGTAAAACTACTGCACTCTTCATGAGTCCCTGATTTTCTGATCTCAAAACGGACACCATCATATGCATGATGCCAGACACAAAACGACATTTTATCTTTTTTCGTATGGATTGGAAAAATATAATTTACCTCAAAAGAATTCCCATAGATATAATCAATCCTTACAGCTTTATGTCCATCCTCATGATAAAAACTATTTTCTTTAAATTGAAGATCTTCATCAGGATAATTTTCTTTCGCAAACTGATAGCAGAACTCTTTTGCTTCTGTCATGGATGAAAATGTGAAATATTGAGCTGAAGTATAATTTTCATCATCCAAGCAGCAAAGCAAATAACAATCTGGTTCTTCAAGATTGATATCATCTGTGTCCAGCCAATTGGATTCTTGATAATGTTCTTTGCAAAATTCGATAGATGAATCAATAGGAGATTCATCATCTTCTAAAATTTCTCCTCCAAGCCCAAGAAAAGCTCCCCAGTATTCATTATGATTTTGTTTTGATTGTTTGCTGACTTCTTTTGCTTGTTCTTTTGATAGATGATAAGTACATAAAGCCCTTTTGTCATTATAAGAAAATACATAAATCTCTAATCCCGGATGATAAAGGTCATGTCCACTGTTCAAATATTCATACATTTCTTTCGCATTATTAAATCTCATTTTTTTCTCCTTTTTTTCTCTAAATCGTCAATCAGTTGTTACATGATAAATATGAGAGATGAAGAAAAATATAAAAAAAAGAGAGCTTTTGCTCCCTTTGTGTAAAGATGATACTATTTATTCAAATTCTTTAAAGTTTCTCTGGTTATTTCAATGATCTTAATATATTCTTTTAATTCTTTCATTAAGCAATCTTTCACAAGATTTAAAAACATTTCAGAATTTCCATATACTTGCCATTCCTGCAAAGCTATTTTGTAATTATTTTCAGGCCCATGTTTGATAATGATTGGAGGATATCCGAATTGTTGTAACATGTAATTCAGAACCAATCTCCCAGTTCGTCCATTCCCATCTTGAAACGGGTCAATTGCCCCGCCCCATAAAGGGACGAGGCTTGTGACTCATCCGCAAAGTCCTAACGTCATATCTTAAGATATGCTCCTTTGCTATATCAGATCTGATATACACACGGTACAGTGTGCCTGTGGTCACATCGCCGGACGATTGACAGCGCCCGTTTCTTTGTTCCGGCAGAAGCATGTCCGCCAGAAGATCTTATCAATGTTCTTCTATTTTAAAACTAGGATACCTGTCACCAGATACATATCTCAGACCAAGCTCAAAGAGATTCATGGCTCCGACACGATCGTCATTGGAACGATATCCGCAGACATCGCAGATATATTCGTGTATTTCTCGATGCCGGTTCTCCTTGTGGATCCTTCCGCATTTTGGACATCTTTGGGATGTATAGGCTGGGGATACTTTGATCACATCAGCGCCGATCTCTTTTGCTTTATATGTAAACAGCTGTTCCAACTGATAAAATGCCCAGGATCGAGTCTGCCTTCTCTGTGTCTTGGATCGTTTGGAAAGATTCTCTTCTTCAAAGCTGACGCCTTTTAAATCTTCCAGAACAAACAGTGTCTCTGGTCCGTATTCTGTTACGAGTGTCTTTGTGATCTGATGGTTCACATCAGTCATCCAGCGGTTCTCTCGTCCGGAGATACGTTTTAAGGCGCGTTTTGCTGATCTGCTTCCTTTCGACTGGAGTTCAGCTCTGACATTTGCAAAAGTGTCTCGTTTTTTCATAAGATCTTTTCCATTGATAAAGTGACTTTTTTCCTGTTCATCATATGTAACGGCAAGGAAACGCAGCCCACGATCGATCCCGACAAGTTGCTCTGGATTTGTACGATCGAATGTGTCTGGTGTAGTCTTTGTCATTGGAATATGGAAATACCATCTTCCTTTCAGAGAGACAAGTTTTCCTGTCCCAAAAGACCAGGATCCGTCAAAATACGGCTGAAAGACTTCTGATACATGGAAAGACACTTTCACTCTCTTTTTCAAGGTATTGATGGATAGTTTCGTGCCATTTTTTACAAAAGAGTAATCCCTTCCACGGACAAGATCCGCCTGAGGCCTGCGAAAATGGATCGGCCGCCATAACCATTCCAGAGTCCGATCGATGCTCTGCCATTCTCCATCTGCATCTTTGTAACGGAATGGGCGATCTGACAATTGTGTTTGAACTGTCTTATATCTCGCAATGACGGTCTTAAAGCTGGAAAGTGTCATCTGTGACTTCAATCCATAACAATCTCGAAGTTGATGATACATGACATTCTTCAGCTCGACAAAGTTCATTGGAAACTCATGGTCAAACATATATTGAGAGATCTCATTGCATGCTGAAGCATAACGTTCTGTTAATTCTCGAAAGAGACGATCTGCCGCTTCATCGGTATCGATCCGTAATTTCATTGTCTTGACGATCTTTCCCATAGACTTCTCCTTTCCTGTTCTACCACAAATATGAGATTTTTCATAAGAAATATTTTTCTATAAAAAATAAAACCGCCCCATAAAGGGGCGTGGTTTCAACCGAATTAATTACTTATGAAAAGCTTTGTAAATTCTATCTCGCATATCTTTCTCCATTTCTATTTAATCTTCAAATCTGGCCATGCCTTCTTCTCTGATACTGAAATGCCCAACATCGCCAATGATAATGCTGTCAACCATAGGAATTCCCATTAATTTTCCAGCTTCGATCAATCTTTGTGTAGCTTGACAATCCATACTTGATGGAGAATCATCTCCTGACGGATGATTGTGGATCATAACAAACTGAGCCGCACCGCTTAGTAGTAAACGGACAAAGATTTCTCTTACTCCACACACTGATCTATCAATACTTCCATGCGATATTTCAAATACTCCAAGTACATGATTTTTGCTTGTTAGTCCAAGAATGTATACATATTCTTCTGCTCTCATATCGAGGTGCAGCTTTTCTCTTGCAAAATCTGCAAATTTTTGTGGACTATTGTATTTTTCTTTGACGATTACGTAATGTCCTACTTCTCTCAATACGTTTTTCTTATCGACATCTAATTCCGTTGTGTATTCTTTGATTTTCATAACTTTTCTCCTTATTTTCCATTTTCTTCTGTAAGTAACAAAAGTATAAGCTCTCGTTTTTGTTCAAATGATAACTGATAAGCATTCTTTTTGATCCAGTGATATATCTTCCAATAGTCTGTATCTGCTGTATTATCATCATGGCCATAAATTAGATAATCAGTGCTTACGTGCAGAGCATTTGCGATACTTCCAATGATTTTCCCATTCGGAGTACGATCAGAATTGATATATCGTGAAATAGCTGCTTCTGTAATTCCAACTTTTTGAGCCAATTTTCTTTGCGAAATATTCGATGATTTTAACAATTCAGAAAGACGCTGACCAAATTCTGAACTAGAATTATTATTTTTTGCGATTACCATTTTCTCTCCCTATTCGTTGATTTTTCTACAAAGATCTTCTCCATAAATGATACTTAAGTGACTACCACTGTCCCAAGAAACCATGATGCTTCCTGCATCATCTACTCCAAATACAGTTCCTTTGGTTCCGATTGGCGGGGCTTGCTTATCATTCATTTTCACAAGCTCTACACGACATCCTTCTGGATATCTCTTTTTTAATTTTTCAACAATTTTTTCGTTTGCATATCTCATAAGTTTTCTCCTTTTTAATCGATAAAGACCTTGTAATCTTCGTTAATTGGAAATTGATAATCACTACTATTTGAAAAATGAAATGTTATTTGTTTCAAAACCAGTTTAATGTCATTTTCTTTTCCAATAAAGTCAGCATATGTATGAATTTCTTCAATTTTTGCGTTTTTTAACTTCTCAGCAATTACAGAATCCGAAAAATCTTCTTCATCTTCATGTTTTGAGTAAAAAGAGATATCTTTGAATTCGGCATGAATCTCTTTAAACTCATCCTTTTTATCACTGATTGGATTAAAATGATCATCCCAATCGTATCCATCTCCATTCCAATAATTCAGTACAAGCTCTTCACCTTTCATTGTTCTGAATGTGATACTAGCGAGGGATGGATAATCACAAACAACTGCATTTACAAGAAAATCAAGATTCATGTCAATCATCTTTGTTTTCTCCTTTCACAAATCCTAGCATTGCATGATTAGGAATCCCACCTTTCACAATATCTGGGTTCCAAACACCATGAATCGCATCCAGATTTTTCTTTGCATATTTCTGAATATTGTGATTCAAATATTTGAGCATTTGTTCGACTTCTTTTGGATCCTCTGTAAGGGCAATACGATTTAATTCTCCATTAATGGTGTCTCGCAAAGCATCAATTTCCTTACGCTGTTCCTGAAAAGATACATATTTTCTCATAGCTTTTCTCCTTTTTTAAATTAAAGTAATATTTCCTGTGATGTAGTACCCAAGATCTACAGGAATTGCATCATCTTGATTGATAAGTGCTTCATTTCCATCCTCATGGATCATTCTTGTCAGTTCGTAAATTTTATATCTACTTGCGCCTTCATCGATCAAACGATGCAATGTGTCTTCTAATGCATCTGCTGTAAATTCAGCATCCTCATCTATAATGCAGCCAAAAGTCAGACATGGATCTTCTGCAAATACATATTTCTGGATTTTTTCGCCAGATTCCAATAGATTTTCCAAATGAATGTCTACATGATCTTTTAACCATCCACAAGCTTCTAATAATCTAAAATCATGAAAAGATACCATAAATAAATCATCTTTCATTTTTATCAGATTGCCTGCTTCTTGCAGTTCTTGAATACGAGGATCTTCTTTGTCTAGTGGAAGAAATACAGATGTATTATATTCATCACCATTTACTTCCATAAAATAAAAATCTTCGTCACAGTTCAAACACTGAAGCGGATAGTCTCTATAGGCAGACTCTGTAACTAATGTTTTCCCACATTTTGGACAAATTACTGTTGCTTTGAATTTTAATTTACTTCTTCTCATTTTTACATTTCCTTTCTCTTATCGTCATTTATATTTGCATCTTAAATATGACGGATGGAAGAAAAGATAAAACCCATATATAAAAAGAGGCATTGCTGCCCCTTGAAAAGTAATTATGAAATTATTTTGTAACGATATCAAATCCATCATGACAGAAATCATAATGAGATGTTAACCATTCAGATACGTCATCTAGGAATTCATCATCATAATCCAGATCTTTAGATGGATCATATTTTGATAGATCGATATCCATGTCCAAAACATCAACTTCATCAGGAAGTTTTGCCCAGACTTTTGCATCTTCGGATGTATCCCATTTGATATTGGTAATCTTAATATTACTCCATGTTCGATCGAAATGATCTCCTGGTTCTTTCAAAAATACTTTTAGAATATCTTCATCATTTACAACGGTATGATGTTCCACAATCCAGTCACCATAAGGAACTTTTGGAAATGGAATATCGTCTACGATTCCATGCCATAAAATATTCATGGTGTTATTATCATAAACAATCACCTTTGTTAATCCACCTGCAAATGTTATAAAACTTGCAAAATTAACGGAATGAACATCTTCTGATAATTCTCGTTCCATGTCTTTTTGATCTCGTTTGACAGTAAATCCAGCTTTCATTAATAAAAGCTGTTCTAAAGAAGCTTCTTTATCTTCGTAAGAACGATTTTTAAATTCATCGATTAACTTTTGTTTTAATATATGCTTCTTTGCGTCTTTTTCTGAAAAACATAGAACCTGTGAAATGCCAAAAAGGTTATTTTCCAATGAAGGAATTCCAAATTCATAAACATCTTCTTTTGGCAGAAAAGTAATATGATAAGGATTTACAACGATATTTCCCTCTTCTGTGATATCACAGATTTCTGCAGGCATGATCGTATATTTTGTTTTTTCACCATTTAGGTAAGCTGCTAATTCACTTTCTTCATGCTCTGCTGTTACAATAAATACAATTTCTCCTACATGAACATTATTTGTCATCTTCATAGTTTTTCTCCTTCTTAATAATCTTCATCAACATATGGAAAAGCAGCATCTGTATCGATTCCATACTCTCCACATTTTTGGATGATAGTTTCCAAAATAGATTTACTGATATCGATACGTGCATCCTCATTAATCTGAGATGTATCTGCATTAGCATAATTGGAAAGAATCGTGTTCAGAATTTCTCTGCATTCTTCTTCCATATTATCCCAGTATTCCATATTTCTTTTCTTATCACTTTTTATTCTTAAATCTAGTTTCATTGTTTTCTCCTTCTTAATCTCCAATTGGATAATAATCTTCGTATCCATCTTCATAGATTGTTACGTCATAATATGTATCCATTCGTCTGGCAACAATTTTTCCATGAGCTTTTTCTAAAGGTGTAAGATGTGGTCTTGATGGAGTAATATATCCTTCCATAAAGCCCAAAGCGATGTCAAAATCATCTGCACCTTGTGCAATTGCCTCGTCTTCTGTGATTACAGTTCCCTCTGGTGGCTTAGTGAATCCCATAACTTTTCGCCTCCTCTTATTTTTCAATAACCAATGTGAAATTTTCATCATATTTGATCGGTAAATCATACGGACTATATTTTGTCTGTCCAGATTCCTGTTTTCGAAAAACAAAACCCATTGATTTAAGGTCAAATTTAATTTCCTCAGGATCCCCTGCAAAATCCGGTATATATAACTGGATTTCTAAGATTGTTGCATCTTTTAAAGCTTTCTTTTTCTTTAAATCTGAAACTGGATTTCCTTCTTCTTCATCATCGAAAAAGACATTCTCATAAAATGTTTCAAATTTTCTCATAGATTTTAAAATCGAATGGGGAGAATTGAATGGTTCAAAAGGCGTATAATGGCTATATTCCCAGTTTAAATCAATCTCTTTTCCATCTTTAGTTAAAATCGTAATATAATCGATTTGAATACATTCATCTACATTTGTTTTTGCTGTTATTGATAAATTTGTCATAATTTTCTCCCTTTTTAAAATACACGAAATTCAAAAATTTTATCAAAAGACTCTTCATCTAAGCAAGGATATTGTTCACGAGTGCATTTTTTAGCTTCTTCCAATGAAATGTCATAATAATCAGCGACTAGGGCTGGACACTTAATCTCTACCCATGTACTTTCATATTCATGACTTTCATAGTCATTTTTTGTCTTTCGTTTCAATGGGCTTCCAGAAACCTGTGCCTGTGCATCCCTAATATACGCAGGTCGAATAAATACTAAAATTTCTTTTTCTTTCATAATTTGTTTTCCTTTCTCTCAATCGTCATTAAAATGTTTCAATGTAAATATGAAAGATGAAAGGAAAGATAAAAATCATATATAAAAAAGAGACCTTTCGGTCTCAAAAGAGACCTTTCGGTCTCTCTTAAAATTTTCTCCATACTACATGTACAGTGAATACAAAGGATCATCATTGACCCAAACTTGAATCCAACCATTACAGTAAACAGTAATTCTTATGATTTGCTTTTCATTTGTATAAAACTGAAATTTATGGTTGCCATCATGTTTTTCGCTAATACATTCATTTGTTGAAATCCCAAGAATCTTTAGCAATTCAGCTGCTGTATCTGCATTACATTTTTTGAAAATGCAAGGGGATGGCTGGTTTTCTTTGATCAGCTGATCAATGTACTTGTTCAGTTCCATAATATTTTCTTCTTTGATTTCAATTGATTTTGTCATGATTTTTTCTCCTTTTCTCTCTAAATCGTCATCTATTTTACAAAACAAATATGAGAGATGAAGGAAAAGATAAAAGTATCAGAATATTAGCTGAAATACACATTCCTCATTCATAAGAATTTGGATATTTCCGTTGTAGAACAAAGAAAGTTTGATAATATCTTCTTTATTGTCTGCTGTTAGGAATTCAAATTGATGGATCTGAGATTCTGGATTATGTTCTTCTTTTGTGCATGTGTCTGCCTGTATATCGATCATGGCTAGCATCTTTTTGGCTTCATTGATATCGCACATTTCAAAAATATTTGTTTCTGGATGTTTTTCATTTTTCAGATCAATGATGTATTTTGTAAGTGCTGGCATTTGAAATTCTTTCATAGTTTGTCTCCTTTGGTGTGCTTTTTTTTATTATACCCCATTTTTTCTTTGAAACAAAAGAAAAAGAGCTACAAAAAAATGACTCTTTTGAAAATTAGAATCTAATTGAGAAGAATGTAACGCAAAATCTCTCCGCTTTTGATCTTCTGATCCATATCATGTAATGCTTCTTCTTCAGATGCAAAACGGCATGGACAGATATGTCCTTTTGTTAAGTTCACATAGGAGTATGTATGATCTGATTTATTGCTCAAAATGGTTACAATAACATTACCATTTGGGCGTTCTACAAGATACTGTTTCATGTTGATCAATCCTTTCTGGTTATGACGTCAGACATGACATTCATGAATTTTTGATATAGATTTGTATTCTGGATACTGTTTTCAATAGGGTCAATGCCCGTGGCAGATGCTGCAAATCTACATTGCGTGGCAATTTCTATTACATGTTTTTCGGCTTTCTTCTTTCTCTGGTTTCGATTGATCCAGTGAGGCTCCACCAGTCATTCAGAAGAATGACAAGTGGCTTCCAATGATGGTATGGCAATCGTCACTTCGTTCTCCTCACTTCGTGCGATCCTTTTTGATAGAGTTTATCCTCTATCAGAACACAAGTCGCTACATCCCTGAACCGATCTGAGAACGCCTGCCCTCTTAAAAAGAAGCCATTTGCCATCAGAAAGGTGATCCATTGATCCGGTCACAGACAGTCCCTGTGTTCCAGTCATCCTGCAATGCATCCGAGATAGGACGAAGTTTTCTCTGAGGGACTCCGGCTCACGCCCGGTACAGGATGGCTCCATATATGAATTTATAATCTGTTTACTAGTTTCTATGTAAAACAGGATCCTGATATGTCAGGAGGTCCTGTGTGGTGACTTTGTTGATGAGTTTCGTTAAGGATCCCCATTGCTGCGGGATCAGTGCGCGGACTTTTTTATTCGTCAGGTAAGGTTTTAGATAGGATGGGATCGATTCTTTATATCCCTGTCCTCTTCTTGCGATACAGAGAGCTGCGGCTTCATGAACAGTGAGTCCGTACCTCCTCAGATATCGCATCTTTCCAACTTTTGAGGTATACGCTGGATGGACAAATTTGACGCCGATGTGATGCTTAACTGCTTTTGAGATCAGAAGTTCCCGGATACAGGCACTGGCAAACATACTGATATGCCGGTGTCTCTTCCGGTGCTTGTCGTAAAATTTCTTTCTCTGGATACTCTTAATGTTTTCTGCAGTGACCGGTTTATGCTGTTGATCTGCATATTGAAAAATCTTTTCGAGAGATTCCGAGATCTGATGTTTGATCTGGCCGCTTCTCTTTCCTTCCATGTCATAACGGAAAATTTCATGATGTAAGAGATTTCCACTCTGGTCCGTCTCTGTCATCGCGATATGATCATAGTTGATGTCGATACCGATGGTTCCATCTCCATAGTAGTTATTCATATTTTCTTCCTCTTCTGTCAGGATACAGCGGATCTGCCAGGCATTTCCACAATCTACGATCTCCCATGCGATCGCGCCCTTTCGTTCCTTTAACCAAGATTCGATCCATGTCTGTCCGTAAGGGAATGTGACATTTGGAAAACAGATTCTGTTTCCATCCCAATCTGTCATACTCCGATACTCTAATGTTTTTGTCTCAGTGTCATATCGGAAAACCCAGTTTCCATACTTGCAGTCCTTTCTTCCAGAGATCATCATCCTTCGATTCCTCCGTTTATCCAATACACGGTGTCGTTCCGGAATCGTCCGGTTCTTTGTCAGTTTCTTTCCACCAAACCGTACTTTGAGAGGATAATCTTTCAGTCTCTGCTGTTTGATCTCTAATCGTTTCATCTTATGTTCCATGTTGGCGATCTGCGTTTTTAGTTGTCGAAGCTTTCGATCCAGCCACTGATGTTCGAACAGATACAGCGTTTCATAGACCCAGATCTTTTGGAAGAACTGTACCGTTACACTGCCGTCTTTCTGATACTGGATATTAGCCGATCCTTTCAACGGTTTCTTCGGGTCTTTCGTATGTTTGATGATCGATTCTTTGATCTTTAACAGCTTTTTTCGATAGTTTTTCTTTTTTCGCAGGGCTTTTCGTATCGCCTTGATATCTTCTTTGGCATCCTCAATATATAACTTTGCAAGTTCCTGTCCAGACTTGATCATCGCTGCGGCTGCCATCCTGGCGGAATTTGCAAAGTAATCCTTACATTCGAACACCTCCTTCAACTTCAGCTGATGTGATAGCTCTTTTCCGTCATCCCTGAAGAATTTTCGATCCTGTCTCTGCCATAGGAAAGAAGTACGTTTCATGGAATTGAACGCAAAGAGATCCTGCAAGATACGTTTATTCTCTTCTGGTCGCAGATCCGTCTTTTTGATATATCTTGATGCGAGACATTTCTTCATCTCCGTACTCCTTTCTGATTTTTCTACTATAAGTATGAGATATTTGAGAGAAACACTTTTTCATATATAAGATTCTTATTTTTAAAAAGAAAACGGGCGAGAATCCCCGCCCTGGCATTCATCCACCAGCCATTCCTAGTTTCTAGGAATGACAACTGGTCTTCTGCCTATGTACATGATAGTCCATCAGAACTCCCACAATGCGGGCACTTTGTTATTTTTTTCATGATTATACCTTTCTGTGCATATCTTCTACTGATCTGCTTTTACACTCTTACATTCCAAAAGCAAAGGATGATCCCACATAGGCAATCTTACTTCCAATTTGTCATTATCTCTTGATTCATCCATCCAGAAACAGTGTCCATCTTTTCCACATTCTGATGTTTTACTTCCAATATGATCATCGAATTCAATTAAGTATTCCAGTCTGCCAAGATAACCTTCTGCATGTTTTATGACAGTTCCTTTATATCCTTCTACAAAATGCAATGGCTTATGATCTTTTCCAAAAAGATGTTTTTCTGCTCCTGGGTCCACAAAGGAAATTTCTACTCGATCTCCTATTTTCCATTTTGCTTTTTCGTTTAGTCGTTCTGAGTAGTTTTTATGTTTTTTATATTGACATCCTCCCACGATTAAAACCGTGGGATTCCCTTAGATTGCGTTTGGTATCACAACATCTTATAGATGTTGATATAACCTGATTTTCAGGGATCTATCTGTGTTCTGGAGTTCTCGTCTAAGACGATACTATCCTCACAGAACGGTTGATGTCTGAACCGTTTTTTCTATGTATCTTAAAATCCGAAGCACTGTTTCATGGAGCGTCCAGATCGTTTCATCTCTTCGATCAGTCGATCGTGCATCTTTCGAAAGTTTTCAAAGCTGAGAAGGCATTTTTTACGGTTGGCGTGTTTTCGGTCACTGGCTGCATAACGGATCAGAAAGGCACTGTAGAGATCTCTCTGGATCAGGTAATTCCCGATCTCTTTCCATCTCTGGCTTAACGGCACTTTGATATATTCATCCTTGATATGATCATACTGACTGGCACGGAACTCTTTTGTTTTGATCTTGATCCATGTCCCGCCATAAAGTTTCGTCTTCTGTTTCAAAATGGTCAGGAATAAAGATGGAGCCCTTGATCCAATGGAATGTCCAAATCGCTTCTTCCATTTGTATTTGTAGACCATCTTGACACTACCGTCTTTCTGTCGGACTGCAGACTGCTTCTCCTGTCGTTTCGTTTCTTTGGCTCGTTTCTGAAGAGCTTTAAAATCCATATCTTCTACAAGGAAAGTTCTGGAATCCTGCAAGAGTTTATTGCATAGGATCTCATGAGACTGTTTGATCACGGAAGATTTCTTTCGATAGAGTGTCTTGACGAGATCTCTCTTTTTGAAATACATCCGACTGTACTTCCATGTCTTTTTCCCTTTTTTGATCGTACCATCTTCATGATAGTTTTGCGGGTTCATCATCCGCTTGGAACGATCCATACTCTGTTGCAGAGGAAAGATCTTCTTTTCATACTTTGCAGCATCCTTAGCAAGTTCTTCCAGAAAGACATCTGTATCAGAAACCGCAGAGATCGTTGAAGTTCCAGGATCGATCCCCATCACGGAATCTCCTGGGATGAACTTTTTCGGTGCGTCGCCTCGCAGAACGATTTTTACATAATAATGCCATCCGTTCGGAAACATCTTTCGTTCTAACTCACAGTATGAGATCTGTGCATCCAGAGCTTCCACAAGGTATTTCCAAGTCTTTTGCTGTCTTGGAATGATACAGTTAAGACTCAGTCCTAGCCACTCGATGCTCAGAGTCTCTTTTTCAAAGATGACCCCATTTGTTGGTGATTTTCCTCCGATCGTATCAAAATCCCGGTACTTCTTAAAATGGACCTGTTTTCCATCTTTGAACAGGACTTTACTCACTCCTGCCCAGACTCTGGTCGCTTCCTTCTGCAACTGGGAAGAGGACAGCATCTTCTGATACCGCTTTCCACAGACCTTGATATAACTCTGCAATCCAGCTTCTGTTAATCCATAGGTATTTCGGATCTCGTTCAATCGCTCTTTATACGGCACTAGCTCTTCTTTCGGTGTAGTCTTTTTCTTTAACAAAGCCCGGTATTCCTTAAGAACTTCCTGATATTCCGCATCATGCTCCAGACGGATCAGAAGCTTTCTGACATGCTTGACCAGGACATTATGGATATGCGACAGAGCAAAGAATCTCCGTGCAAGTTCCTTTCTTTCGTATGCAGTTGTCTTTAACTTGAAACAGACCGTATGCATGGTTTCTCTCCTTTTTTAACTTTCTTACTATAAATATGATAGAATTTTTCGTCTTCATTTTTCACATATAAAAAACGGATTCACATCCACAAAAAAGCAGGGAATGAATCCGAATATTATGTTTTACCACATGTCTGGGACTATGTTATTAGGCTTGATCAGATCAGCAATACATCTTTGTTTTCTCTGCAATTTTGATGGAATATGAATGTACCAAACATCAGCTTCATGATTTTCATCATACAACTCAACTATGTAGTATCTCTGATTAGAATTCCATGGCCTATGTTTTTCAATACTTGTAATTTCAATCTTGTTTTCTAAGCAATACTTACGAAATTTTTGTACACACTCATTAATGTATTCAGCATTTAAATCCATAAGATGTTCTGCGATCAACATACGATCATAGTAGATTTTAAAAGAAACCGTTTCATAAATTCCAAACTTTGGTTTGATATAAATATGATCAGCTTCATTCAATTTCTCTTTGCATTCTCGTATCTGTTCTTTTCCTGATTTAATACCAGTATTCAATAATGACTGATAATATTGATAAGCATCGTCATAGTTGTCGAATAGCTCATGTTCTAAATCATCAAGATATTCTTCTGCGTAACCTGATTCATCCATCTCTTCATTTGTACATACAATATATTTTTCTTTATATTTCATGAGAAAAACATTTGCTGGATAAGTGTCATCTCCAAATGCTGTTGCCTCTGTACGAAATCCATATTCTCCTGATTCTAATTCTTCTGCTTTTTCATAAATCACTTCCCAAAATTCTTGTTCTGTGTATATTCCTAGTTCATGGTATTTATTTTCAATTCTTGAAATTCTTAAGATTTGTTCCATTGCTCGCCTAGCAGGACCTTGAAATGTTTCGTCATAAACGCAAGCATCATAAAGCTCTTTCATTGATTCTTTGTCTTTTGTATTAAGCTTGGGAGGTTTCTTTACATTTAATCCATTTCTGATCTTATTCTGTAAATTTCCAGTATCTATTCCTGGATGATCTTTACAAATCTCCAAAATCCCCAAGAGTTCCTTTTTCTTATACATTCCATTACTCCTTTCCTTGTTCTGCATGACGCTTCTGATACCTTTCTTTAGCAGCATCTACATCTTCCATTGCTTCACACATTGTTAATTTGTATGGCTTTTTACTCATTCTATGAAGACTTTGTAAGTAATGTCGAAGTGGAGTTCTTGAACTTCTATTGTTCATGATGTCAAGCCAATCAGCTTTATCGCGGTCATAAGCATATGCCTGAAGTTCATAATAGGAAGTCATATTATTTGATTTGCAAAATCGCATGATCTCACTCAGTATTTCTGTTTTATTGGCATCCATGTAAAATTATTCCTTTCCATATTTCTTCCTCTTCTGTTTCTGATAAGAATGATATTGTCTCTTTTGTTTTGTCCGGTCTTTCCATGATCTTGGAATCTTAACATCCTTAAAATGGTCTCCCCATGGATCTTCATTTAAAAGATTTTTTCTTCCTCCACGAATTTTAATATGATATCCCGCTTCTTTCCACTCACGCAATTCTTCTTTTGATGGCAATTGTCTTCTCTCATTTGTTGTATGCAAAAATCGTTGCATGTAGATGTAATTTGAATGTCCATATTTTCTTTTATGTGCTTCTTTCTTTTGACGATATGTATCCAAATATTTCTGCAGATAAGGCTTTGTATCAACCAGATGACCATTCTCATCAACTATTTTGTATACAATATAATACGGTATCATTGTTTCCATGATGGATTCTGGCATCCAATCATACTTCTCTTCATTCCAAAATTCAGCGTTTTCAATATTCCAAAAGAAATGATGTTGATTACGAGCAGCTTTTCGGAATAATTCCCAGTCAGCGTAATTTTCAGGATCAAAACCAGTGATCATCTCCTTCCATGGTTCAAAATGGAAATTATATGGCTGCAATAAAGGTTTTACACGTTTTTCTTTCCATTCCTTGGAAACGCGTTGATAGTTTTCAGACCATGGATCATAAAATTCCCAACTGGAATAATCGATTATTGTATTGTAATATTTTGCATTAATTTTGAATTCTGTTGTGTATATCGTGCAATTCATGATATTCCTCTTTCTTATCACTCCAATGAACATTTTTCTACTACAAATATGAGAGAATTTCGGGGAAAAAACTTTTCACATATAAAAAACCGGATTCATCCCACTGCCTACAGAGGCAGGGAAATTCTCCGGAATTTTGTTAAACAACGATAAGCCTTCTTCTATCATCTATATCAATAAATACAGGATTGTGTAATTCTTCATTTTCAGCAAGAGTACGCAAAATATCGAAATGTTCTTCTGTAAGATGTTGAGCATCAGATTTTGTAAAAACAAAATATTTTCTATCTAAACATACAACTGTAGAATTTTCTACTAGCTTTAATGGATACATAGCATCAAGAATGCGAATGAGTTTTTCATCATCAGAATTAAAGTCTCTTTCGGATAAATCAACTTGATACTCACCATTCATAATACATTCTGCTTTACATTTCCAAAGATTCATCTGATGTATTAAATCTGACAATTCTTTTTCGGTCATTGTACTTACCATAAAAGCACACTTTTCAGCCCTTGCAGTATCAATTGCTACAGAATTGCTCGCAAAAGCATGTTGAGCAGCTGAATTAAAATTTGGCCTCTCTTTTGTGTAGTCACTCCACACATTGGTAAACACTGGCCCTTTTTTATATCCGATTAAATGAGTAAAATCCGGATTTTCTCCCGAAACTTTAGAAAATGCTTCATAGAATAGCAAGAATTTTTGCAATTTTAATGGAGTCTCATACAATGTATTATTATTTTCTTTTAGCCAACCGCTTAAACATAACTTTCTTTCATTTGAATGAATCATAGTAAACCTCCTTTCTTAAGTCTCTTTTTTATAGGCTTTCTCCTTTATTTATTAATACTGCGTTCGAAGACTCGTGACTTTAGTCGTGAGAGGAGAACGCAGAGATCTTTATGACACAAAGACCAGTCCCTCATTGTGAACAACGATCTTGCATTTCTTTGCAGGAAAGTCCTTACTTCCCATTCCAACCGCCTGAAGATATTGTCTATTGCTATGCTGTCCACGCATAACATATCGAACGCCTTGATAATAAAAGACAGCTCCTGGCATGAGACGATCCAGACGATTATAACGACGGGAACTTTTCTTGATCTCTAACTGACTGATCATTTTCCTAGTCTGTTCTTTCCCATATCGTTCCACTTGCCGTTCTCTCCACTCTTGAAGAGAATCGTCCTTTTGTCCTTCCGCTTTTTTACGGTTCTTGGCAACTTTCTTTCCTTCGTGATAATACATGCGTGATGTCTGTGCATCAATGATGCTGCGATCCTGTCTGCGAAATTGCAGGATCTCATGCACATGATCGAACTCTGGAGCTTTCTCTGGGATCTGCCGTAAAGCAAGAACTGCGATACACCAGGCATCGACCTCATGCAGCTGCTCTTCTTTTGTCTTATGATATCCAAGGGATCTTCGGACCATGGAGGTATCTCGTCCAGAACAGTAATGAACACGTTCCTTCCCGAATTCCTGTTCCAGTCGTTTGCAGATAAATGGAATCGCCTGATTTAAGACACTGACCGCTGCATAACGTTTGTTCAGCCCAGCTTTCTTTTTCTTCAGATGGTCCTCAAATCTTGCATCTTTATGGATTCTCTCATGACATTTGCAGCACAATCCTGCGATATTTCCGATCGTATTGGACCCTTGCATACTCCGTGGCACGATATGATGCCGGTGCTCGATCGGACTGTTACACATTAAACAGTGTCCGTCCTGTAGATCTTCTACCGCTGCGTTCAAGTCATCATAACCCTTTAACGGGCCATTCTGAAAATCGACACCACTGATGCTCGGATCTTCCAGAGATAGAAAAGCAAACCGGTTGACCTCGATCGCAACATCGGTGATCGGTAAGAACTTCTGCATCTTATGGATCAGATTGATGTGTGTCCGCACCAGATGTTCTGCACTTGGTGTCAGCCATCCATCTTCACGTTTTCGATTACAGAATCTTGCTTCTGTGTTACGGATCACATTGCATTGTACTCGTTTGTCTTTCCCATACATTGGAAGTTTTCGCATCAGGAATCCAGCCTTGATCATCGTATGACATTTCTTGGCTAGTCGCTGTCTTGCCTTTCGTTCTCCATTTCTGGAAGCTCTGCGATGCTGCTTTCGTTTTTCCATCAGTTTAACGATCTCTTTATTTCTCGTTTGCACAACTGCTGCGGACAGTAACTCTCCGCTCAGAGACACCACTGCCATTCCGATATTAGAACGTCCGGGATCTTCCGCGATCGTAACTGGCTGTAAGACTGGTTGATTCTTATAAGTTAACTGTATTGTAAAAGGGACCTGCCGGAAGACGCGTGCTCTTCCTGTCTGTAACATTTTTTCGACATGTCTCTTTCGTTTGGTCGGCATCTGTGGATCTCCATCCATGCCTAAGACATAAATATATTCAGACATCCTTGATGCCTCCTTTCTTTTTTGTGTCATGTAGTCTCTCATGGATCAACGGGATCCCCGCTTCGGTGGTAAGCCTGTACATGACAAGATTTTGGTCTTCTTAAACTTGGTGTCAGCTTGACAGGGTCTGGGACTAGAGAATCCCAGAGTGTCCACTTCCCAAAGAAGATCGCTGACATCTTGTTTCTGCTCATTAACGCGCTAACTAATTCACAAAACTTTTGCAAGCTCGTGACTTTAGTCATGAGTTAATTGACCATCAGAATTTTATTTTTCGGTAACGGTGATGCCTTCAAGAACAACACCTTTTTCGATGTTCTCCGTAAGATAGAAGACAGTGTCGTTCAAAACGTTGCTCTTTAACTTATCAGAGACATCTTCACCATATCGTTTGATACGATAGTCCCACTGTTTTTCAGGGTCGTATTCGATTGTATATTTGCTGGATTCCATTTTAATTTCTTTTATCATAATATCAGTTTCCTTTCTGTATATGTTAGTGTCGTGTGATTGGATAGACTCTCTACGGTCTGTGTCCGTAGAGGTCTTTATACCAGCCACTGTAAGTATCAAGGTTCATAGAGAGCTGAATCAGTTCTTTGACACGTTCCGGGCTGTCGTTGTCTTTTGCAATGTCTGCAAAGCAGAAGCCGTCCATAAAATCCAAGAGGCTGACACCAGTCTTACTGTCCCATGCATGATTTTTGTTCCATCCAGCTTTTAAGCGTATCACTTTGCAAGTCTCCAACAATCCGCTTATAGATTCGTACAAAATCGGAATTTCCAAAAGCTGTTGGCAGGTCGTTATCTTCCAGATATTCGTTGAATATTTCAATATCATCGTCCGATAAAACACCTCTGAATCCACTACGACATTTTACAATGTTGTGAAGACAAAAATCATCTACATGACCATATCGGCATAAGTCTCTTGCCATCATCATGTCACTATAAAGCTGCATGATAGTATCATTATGTTTTTTCTCGCCTAATTGAGCATACAAAGCATTGCAAATAATTCCTAAATCGTCTGCGGTTAATTCAATCATGACTTCCTTTTTTTCTTTTGAGATAGTTTGAATATTCATATATAAAATCCTTTCGTTTGTCATTTTACCTTTATATATTGATTTTTACTAATTACTAAAGTTATGAGCTTTTAACCTAAAATGTTGTAAGTTCTCTTGTGCATTCTTTCAAATGATGATATCTGGATGCTCCAAGCATCTTATTTGTATTTCCTGATTCTACACCTCTTTCTTATCTTTCCAGTAACAGTAAATACATTGATTCGGGCAGCGATATTTGTTGGTTAAAAGCTCTGTCTTGCAAGTCAAACAATGACATCCCGTTCTCTGCTGCCCATTCTCTTCTTTGTTTAATACAGGCTCCAATCCCATGAGTTCAATGTCTTTGTTGCTGACACAACCTACCTGTTTAAAAGAATGCGGATATCTTTTTACTAACAGATCTTCTGCGCAGGTTTCAAACTGGTTTCTCATAGTAACCTGCCCATGATGGGAATATGTGCAATATGAAAACTGTCTTAATGCATTTGCTACGCTTTCCATTTGTTTTGGAGATGCATGAAAATTTTCTCCATAACAAGGTCGATATCCTGCTGCTTTTAATCGCTCTTTTACATGATGATATTCGTCATAAACACTGATCCTAATTCGCTTAATTCCTGTTTTCTGCTTTTGAAACTCATGGATCACTTCCATGACACGATTTAATCCAGAAAGAGTTGGAAAGATTGGATCAATACGAAGGACACAATGATCTGCTGGAAAACCTTTTTTGATCAGTTTCTTTAATTGATGCAGCTGTGTTTTATAATCAGGAACATTGGGTTCAAAATCTGTTCTACCCCATCCTGTACAGGTTGCATGGACGATCAGCTTGTCCCCATTCTCATAACATTTTATAACAGTATCAATGAATCGATCTGTCAGATTCTTTGTGATCAGGATTGTTCCATCCACGGATGGCAATTTTTCAACCCACTGATAATCGATACTTGCATCTCCTCGTTCTGTGATTCCAATTTTCATAATCTGGTCTCCTTTCTATGATCTTCTTCTCTATTACAAATATGAGAGAATTTCTGAAAAAGAAAAATCATATATAAAAAAACAGGCAGCAGTCATTCATCTAAGCTACCTGTTCACAAGAATTCATTTTTAAAATACATATACAGAACTTTCCAACTGAGTATCATCCACATATCCGTCATATATCGTCCCATCCGGATAGAATTTAAAGAAATATCGATTCTTTCGGATCATATCCATCGCTGCATCATTTCCACTGACATTACAAAATTTTCCGGTTTCTTTTAATGCAGTCCTTCTGGAATCTAAGGATAAATCATAAAACGATGATATCTGAAAGCACTTCACTTCATTCTTTGTTCTTTTCCTGTATCTCTTTCTCATATGCTGTTCCTCCAATCGTCATATCGTTTGTCATACAAAATATGATGGATGGAGCACGTGGATAATTACAATCTCATGATCTTAACGATATCTTCAGAGTATGATCTGTCCTGAGTTTTTCCGGGATGTGATCTCTTTGAATGAGATGAAGGAACTGATGGAATTGAATACAAATCATGAGTCTCGTCATCATGGATGACATATTGTGCGGAGAGATGATTATCGATCCTATTTGTTCATTCTTCTTCCGCACATAGGAAATGTCTTCTCCACTCATGCTTCGTTCCAAAGCCACTTCCTTATCTTGGATCTTTTCTTTCATGATTATCATCTTCAGCAATTAAATGCACAGATTATTATCTCTGGGAGATGTTAATATAAAAAAAAGAATACGAACCGAAAATAATCCTCATAAGAAATAAGTCATTTCAAACGATTCTACAAGTAAGAAAGTTTTGAACATCTCCTGAGTAAATCATCATTTTCTGCAGTTTCTTCATCCCGAAAAAAACTTCAGCCCGTACGATCCAAGGAGTATATGCCAAAAGTCATATACTTGTATTAACCCTTATATCGGAAAAGCCAACTTTTTGGAGATTTCCAGAGATTGGGAATTACATTTTCTGCAAATTGCATCCAGTTTTCTTTAAAATAAAAGCTGTTTTCTTCTTTTTTCAATACGAAAATAAGACCCAGAAAGTATCATTTTTCCTGCATCTGCTTTGTTATTAATCACTTTGACACCATGATCAATCGGTATTCAATTATAAAGTATCAGGCAGCAGCCTGGTAATATTCGGAATTAGGATGTCTGCAGATCTCTCTGAGACTTGATTGTTCCGGACGATTCTGAAAACAAAACTCTTCATCAGCGATCTTTTTCATCCCGCCCTCTTTTTTGATCCTTCTTTTTCTTTCAAAGAAACGGTCTCTGTTGATCTCTAATTTTTTCATGATCTCAGAATTCTTTAATCCTTGTAAGGTTAATCTTGCGATCGCGATCATCTGATTTTTGATCTTATCTTTGATAAAGACTTTTGGCTTTCGAAGTTTAGCATCTCTTGTTGGATGAAGGTATATTTTCCCTTTCCATGATCCATCAGGATTCAAATGATATCTGTCAATCAGATCATTATTTGTAATCTTTTCATAGATCATGGTTCTGTATTTATGTAAAAGATGATGCACTTTTGGATTTCTTAATAGCTCCACAAAAGAATCATGATTGAAGTCGTAATTATGGTCCACTTCTTCCATGACAATATCCTTTAAATTCATCTGCTCATCCCTGTTATCTGTCAGATAAGTGATCACTTGAACCATACGTTCTGTGATCGGGATCATCTGTTCTGTAATACTTCTATAGCATTTGTATCTGTAGACATGACAAAGTAATCGGCAATATTCTGTTACAAATTCCCGATTTGTCATTCTGTCGTATCCTTTGATCATCAGCTCTTCTAAGACATGAATCCTACGCATTTGGATAAAGATGTCCAGGTTCTTTTCTGATTTATCCAGTTCCAGATAAAACTGATCGAGCCATTTCCCTTTTCTGGTCTTTTGAACAGATTTTTTCATTTTTTTGATCTGATAGCTGGCTTTGTAAGGCGGACGAATTCCCATGCAATTTAACAATTCATGATAAGTATATTGTTTTGCTCTCTTTGGATAATACACCTGCACCATTTTACGTTCATTGTAACTTCCCGGTAATCTTAGTTTTGGATTTACAGTCAGTTTTTCTACAAGGACTTCAAAGTCAACGTAATCATTATTGCGATAATTGACAGTTCTTTCTAATCCAACGATCTTTTCTGTGATCGTCCATAAGACAGCACGGATTGCCTGTTCCATGGTAGGAGCGACTGATTCTTTTAACATATATACAAGATCAAATAACCCATATCCATTATCGATTACATATGTTGGATTTGGAATATCTTTATGTTCTTTGATCAAAGCCAACAATGATTCTCTTTGAAACTCTTTTCCGTAGCATGGGATAACAATCTGCACATATCCTGCCAGCTCTCCTGTTTTCTTGTCTCTTGGATTCGCTGTTACATAAAATGCCTTTTTGATCCTGCGGATCCAGACATAAGGATTTTGATATCCATTTTTTGTGAGCAGCGTCCATTCTTTTCGATTCATGATGAACAGTTCCTCATTCTTTGAATTTAAACACAAAAACTGGCCACGCATATTTGCATGGTTATATAAGAAATTTGTATATCTCGGAATGATCTCACTTGTTAATCTACTTTCCTCAGGTTTCTGAGGAGCTACTTTTCGTACAAATTGACTCATCATGAATCTCCTTTCTTCTCTATATCTCAAATATGAGAGATTTCGAAAGAAAAATGGGTATTTTTTTCTAATACAAATATGCACGAAAAGAGGTTCGAAAGTTTTTCACATATAAAAAATGAAATTTTTGCACGAAAAAAAGACCGGATGATCCGATCTTTTCAAATATATAAAAAAATTTGCAGTGAGGGCAACCACGACATATTAAAATGATTTAAGACAGTTTTTGGGTTGTTTGTCTTTATCGTGGCATAGAATTTAAAGGACTAAGCCCTCATTTGTTAGTATATTCGATTTACGTTTACATGTCAATGATTTACAGTTTCTTTTTGAAAATGATATTCTGCAAGATCGCAGATCTTATCGAGTTCTCTTGCATAATGCAATGATTCCATATTTTGTACAGCATTATAATATACCACAGCAAGTTCTTTTCGGAATTCATCTATCGTAATCCCATTAAATTTCCAATAAACCAAGGAAATCTCTGTTTCTGATTTTGTACGATAAAAAGTAATGTTATCGTATGCCGTATCAAGCCCCAAAATTGTCATCACATCTCCCATTTCTTTTATATCTGCATTATTTCCAATGAAATGAGCTCCTGCCAGAACAACTAATCCATGTACATTTGCATCACCAAATATATTAACGTGATCTCCAATGCATAATTTACCATGAAGATTTGCATGGTCATAAATTTTTGCATGACCTCCGATAAGTATTTGTCCATGTATTTTTGCACTTCCCCAAATTTTAGCATATTCAAAAATTGTAGTATTTTCTGATATTGCAGCGTATTTTGAAACCGTTGCATTATCTAATATTACAGAATTATCTTTAATTGTAGCATTATCACAGACAATGGCATTGTCAGCAATCCAGCAGTTTCCTTCTTGCGACAAATTTTTTTCTGATTCTATATATCCACCAAGATCTCCCTTTTTTATTTTCTTATTTCTTAAGAGATCATTCTGAAAATCTTTTAAAGCACGAATCCGATATACTTTAACTCCGTTCACTTCTTTAAAGTTATCTTTTACAATTTCATATTTTTTCATTTATTTTCTCCTTTTTTAAACAAATTGATGATGCTTTTGTAGCAATCCGTAAAGATTTCTTGAATCATCTTTCTGTTGTTAACAAAATCACTTCTCCTTTCTCATAAATATCTTTCTACGATAAATATGAGAGATTTCGGAAAAAAAAACTTTTCACATATAAGAAAACCGGATTCATCCCACTGCCTACAGAGGCAGGGGAATTCTCCGGAATTTTGTTAAAGCCCTGATCTTGTATACTTTAATTCCATATATTTCCTTGAAGTTATCTTTCACAATTTCATATTTTTTCAATGATACCACCTGCCATATGAAATTTTTAGTCTGAAATAAATGCATTCCCTGAAAGCACAGTTTTCCCATAAATTTTTGCATTTCCAAAGACATTAATGTGATCACCGATACATACTTCATCAGTTAATTCTGCATTTCCAAAAACTTTTGAATGTCCTGCTACAATAGCTTTTCCACTTATTTTGGCATAATCTCTTACTGCTGCTTCTTCACAAATAGTTGAATTTCCACAAACTATTGCATTTCCAGTTACCAAAGCATTATCTTTGACCTTAGCCATCCCATATACAGCAGCATTTTCAGCGATCCAGCAATTTCCTTCTTCCGACAAATTGAGCAGATATTGAGCATATCCTCCCAAATCACCTTTTTTAACTTCTTTGCATTGAAGATGACGAGGATAAAAGGATTTTAACGCTCGAATTCGATATACTTTAACCCCATCTACCATTTTGTGCATACTTTTTACTAATTCAATTTTTTCCATCTTTTTCTCCTTATCTTAAAAACATTTGTAATCCGTTTAAAAAAATTTACAATATCCTCTTTGATCATTTCTCTAGTATTGACAAAATCACTTTCTTCATCTTTTTTCCCACGAAGTTGATTGTCTCTGTGTATATATAGGTTTACCAAGAATTCCATAAGGCTCAAATACCAAGCAAAAATTGTAAATACTAGAGCCAAAAGACACACAATCTGTATTGCAATATTCATTAATCTAACACCTCACCTTCTTCCAACTTTGCTTTTCATCCTTTTATTTTTTTTCTTCATTACAAATATGAGATATTTTTCAATCTTCATTTTTCATATATAAAATTTTTGCAAAAGAAAAGACGGGGTATCCCCGCCTTATAAAGTAATAATCTCCTGCCCACATAACAGTTTAATTTTTGTCTTCAAAATTCTCTGCTGATTTTTTGGAAGATCGATCGTCAGGTCATCAAGATCAGAGATATCTTTCTCTCCATCTAGCACATCTCCAACAAAATCCAAAATATCACTACAATTTTTGTAAATATAGTAATCTACGGCATATGGACTGTATGTACATCCATTATCCCGAATGAACTGATACATTCTTCTTCCTGCATGGCTGACTGTGATCTTAGTTGATTCTATGATCTCTGCATTCTCCTTGTTACGGTCTTTATCTTTTACCCGAAAGGAAAAATACTGATCAAATCGAAGGACACAATCTTTAATCTGATTTTTTTTAAACTCTTTTTCAAAATGAGAGCACAAATCTTCCAATGTCACATGATGTTTTTCTTCTACAATGAAGCTGATGATCGCTGCTAATTCTCTGCGATCTTTTAATGCTTTTTCAAAATCATGTCGTTCTGATAAGACTGATTTATTTTTAAAATATAAGTCACATAATGCGACAAAATAGGTAAGATCCATGAAACGTCCTACAGAATAGTTTTTTAGCGTTTCAGGAACAATCATGCTTTTGACATCGTCATAACAGGCTTCAACAAGATTAAATACATTCGATCTGGTTCCGTATTTGATGTATCGAAAAACATGTTCTTCAATTTCTCCTATCAGTTCATTTACTTCCTGATCATTATCTTTTTCTGATATTACTTTTAAAAAATCTTCTTTTTTCATTTTCTTTCCGCCTCCAATTTTTCTGCGATTCTGCGCAGATCAATCTGTAATACTCCTTCCACATCTCCAGGCAGATCTGTTTTCATATTCTCAATGTCAGAAATTTTTTTTCTTTCCATCGATCAGATCTTCTACAAAATCCTGCACGATTTTTGCTGTTTTATAAGATGCCTGATCCAAAGCAAACTGACTCTAACTGATCTGCACACCAATAGGTGGCAGCTTTCACTCTCAAAGTTTTGTAATCTTAAATTAACTGCGGTGAAATCTTTAGATAAATATCACAGAATGTGCTATCTCCAACACAATCTATTTTTTCAAGAAATGCTGGATGTTTTGTGAATCTGTCTCCACGAAAATAGATCCAATTAAATCCTCCTAATCTTGCACAAACTCGTAATATATTGTCTTGTCCAACATATTTATTGAATGTGGTCACATTTTTGATAATGTTTTTTCTGTCCTTCTTGCATTCAAATTTTGCTGTTTTTCGATGTCTTCCATGAATATTTTCCCATCTGACAGACTCATCCCATCCCGTTTCTTCATCATACTTTAAATATCTACGTCTTTTACTGGGTTTCATCTCATAACTTAACGTGGGTTGTAATCTTGGATCATTCCATCTATGATAATCATCAATTAATGCAGCAACGTTTGCAACTTCATTTTCTATTATCATTTCATTTAATTCTTCTGTTGTAATTTTTCTTGTGAATTTCATTAAATTAAATGCTTTTAATTGAGGAATATTTATATTAATTGAATCTAGTAAAAAATTCAATGCTTCAATGTTATAACTTTCATGTAAATACATCTTGAATTTCTCCTTTTATTTTAAATATGACGGAATTTATGAAAAAAGTTTTTCACATATAAAAAACTCTGCGGCAAAACCTATATTGTCTTACAACAGAGTTTCTTGCTTATGATACAGTTAATGTATAGTCCATTGAAGTTCCGCTTCCATTTCCAAAAGCAAATTGAATTGTCTTTTCATCAATATTTTCATTTGTGAAATCATGAGTTAATTGACTATTTTTGTAATGATAGCTATCCAGAGGGCGATCCTTTGAATCGAAGATTACAATACATCCGTAATCTTCTGGTTTTGTTTCCAATATGATTTTAAGAAATTGGCCAATTGTGCATTTCCTGTAAAAATGAGCTATATATCTGTTAGGAGCTGCTTGATTGAACTCAAATGGTTTATTTCCTTGCCTCTTCTTCGTTGACAACGATCTCTTTTTCTTTTTCGTCATAGCTTGTTAATCTGCTCATTTTCTTTCTCCTTTATGGATCAATGATTGTTAATGTTTTATTTTTCATATCCTTCTTTAGCATATAGTCATGGTCATATTCCATTTTATTCAATAATTTCTTTATTTCTTTTTCTGATAGCTTCTTCTTATCATGTAAGATCTGATATCCATGCTGATATAAGATCTGTGCATTTTCGTATTCTCTTGAGCCGATTTTGATTCTTGCTATTTGCACAGTTTTAGACTTATGATTCGCCTGTAATACAATTTTTCTTTCTGAAATGAAAATAGAATCAACAAATTGATATTCATCTGAATCTTTTTTATCCTTTTCTTCAGAGTAATTGTATTCATTTAACTGCGACAAAAATTGCTTGATAAGATTATCTGAAAGAGTTTCCTGCTTGTATACAAATGTATAATTTTCTTTGTAACACTTCTCAATCTCATTCTTTGAAACAATATTGTCTTTTATTTGGCCAATGATCGCAACAACGATAATAATTCCAAGTAGTACTTTGTAAGAAGTCTCAATTCTCATTCTTGTTCCTCCTTTTGCAAAATCAAGTCAATGTCCTCAATCCTCTTCAAAAGACGTCTCTTTTCCTCTTTCAGAGCCCAAAAATCAATATCATCTTCTACAAGATCAATCTCATATTCTTCTGTTGGATGTTCCAGAGCAGCTTCATAAAGATTTTTGTTTACATTATGAAGCAGAATCTCACTACCTTCTTCAACTCCACTTTCCCAATGAGCTGCACTTCCACCACTGCATGGATTTCCATGAACATAAACAACATCTCTTCCTGGTTTTCCACCGCTATCGCGTCCGTAGGCATGACTTAGAACTTTTCCAAAAAGCATCACATCTGCTTGTTCTTCACACATATACTCTTTGACATGGATTCGAACGGTAACTTTTTCATTAATATCAACGTCTGAATACCCATAAATCTCTCTCATGACGGTTCTTGCAGCATCCAGATTTTCTTTATTGATTGTCCAGCATTTTTTATGAGTATCCCATCTGGCATCAGAAAATTGTTTGATCCTTTTGACAAAATCCATGTTATATGGTGTAAATAGCATTGCTTTTTCATTTTTGATCTTTACCTGAATCTCTTTGCTCATTTGTGACTCCTTTCATTTCAATATCTTCTAGTTCTATCCCATCCAAGAGCAGCAACCTGCCGCGATATTCTTTGATCTTGTATGGTCCTAATTCTTCTTTTGTCATGAAACGATGGCCAAATCGCTGTTTCATATTTTTCCAAACAATCCAGGGAACCCGATAAAAGAATCTCATCTCCAGACTTACCATAACAAAGCATAAGGCATTTAGTTTTTGATGTTCGTCTAAGAGTTTTGTCTGTACTTCTGTTACAACAGATTGTTGTATTCGATCTTTAATCGTTGATTTTGCCTCAAAAATAATACATTGCCCGTTACATAAAACACCTTTGAAATCCGGCTGTGCTTTTTTCATATAGAATCCAGTCACTCTTCCATCTTTTCGTACTTCAATTGTTTTAAACGGTTCCGGCGTTTTTAAAATACATGCGATCCCTCTTTCACGATAAAAGGAAAGACTGATTTCGATCAGTTCTTCAAAATTATCTCCATTGATTTTATTGTTTACGCAATACATAACAGCACCCAACTTCCAACTCCATCTTTCGTCCATTCTTTACACTTCTGATCAATTTCTTCAATTGGAGTATCCGAAGGGAAATCTACTACTTCTGCTCTTCGATAAGGAGCTTTTTCATATTTTGCATGCATCATGATGTATACTTTGGAACACAATTCAAACGGATCGGAATATGTAATTTCTTTTTTCTTTTTTAAAGGTCTTCGGATAATTCCTTCTCCAACTTTTTTTGTTGCAGTTTTTAATTCCTCTTCTAATTTTTCACGATCACATTTTGGGCATGTCATTTTTCCTTCTTTGATGACCATTAAATGTCTGCATTTTGGACAGATCTTTAATCCTGTTGTAATTTTTTCCATCATTTTCTTCTCCTTTATTTCCTTTCATTTAAATCGATATATAATTCTCGTTCAAACGAATCTGCTTCTATATTCATTGTGTCATTTGGAATCATTCGATATTGAGATGGAACCTTTTTTAATTTATTGATGATTGTTTTAATATTTGGGACAACTTCGCCTGAATTAATAATTCTGTAGACTTTCCCGTCAAATTTAATAAAGCCATCTAAGGGACGGCTGGCAGCTTCTTCTTTACTGATTGCCTCAATCCATTTCACAATATCGTCATACTGTCGTGAACTACTCGGTCATTGAATGGCCGAGCATCTTCCATTAACGAAGAGCTCCGGTTGTTCTTAACCGATCCTTGGCAAACAAAGCTGTTCTATATGATATCGTATAGACAAGCAGTGTCCGCGTTAGACGATCCGGACACGGTCATGCCGTGCCAAGACAGTGGTAGTTCCTATGTTCTACACGACTGGAACGTCAGCTTATCATCAGCGCAGAGCCAATGGTATCTGGCGTTTTTTTTTCATGCAGATTCTGTGTTGATATATTCCTGGTGTCTTTTTGCATATAATGCTCGTAAGGCTGTCTGAAGATTTTTGTGATTATATTTATGTTTCTCGCAGATATCTTTGATCTCTTTGTCGAATGCACGAGCTTTGATGTTCAGTGATCCGACATGATCCGCATCATCGTGATGTCTGCAGCAGGTACAGGTAAAATCTTTTCCATTCCGGTTATTGCTGTCAAGATTATGACAGACCGGACAGACCTGGCTGGTATAGTCTGGAACAACCTCAAGAAAGTCAAATCCGCGCCAGTTCAGTTCTTCCATCAGACGATGCTGTAATTTTCCACGTGCAAACATTGAGAACCTGGCATTTGAAGTCTTACTTTTCGTAAACTCTTTGATATCCAGTTTTTCAAGGACTGTCAGGATTTCTGGAGAAAGCGTTCCCATATATTCTTTGACCGCAGAAGCGATCGCTGTATTCAGCATGTCATAATAATGTCGCTTTTTCCGATACGGAGCATCCATCGTCTGCATCATATCAGAAAGTCGGTCCATCTTTTCGATGAGAGAACGTCTCACATCGTCAGGCAGATCGTGTGTGCGCAGATAAGAACTGATGTTACGGATCTTATTACGCAGGTCTGATAATTCGGCAAAGGCTGGCTCTACCGTATCATGATAAAAGTCAAGGATCTCTCTCATGGAACCGATCTGACGGTCATCAGAAGTATACAGTGCATCGGTGATTCCGATATCCACTCCGATCATATCGTCTGTCTTTGGCTGCTTCATATGCTTGGAATAAGCCCAGCCGATCCGCAGTTTTCCTTTTCGGATCTGCATGGTAACTGTCCCGGCCATCTTCCGGCTCTGGATCTTATGCAGAGAATGAGCACTCGTATCGATCGGGATCTGGATCCGGTGATTCTTTCGGAAAGGATCCGTCATGCAGATGACATACGGTGTTTTTACATGGTCCGATGGTTCGATCTTCATGAGTCTGGAATCCAGTGGAACAGAAACAGAACGCAACTGAGGGATCCGATATTCCATACACTTCATGGCATACAGATCCTGAAAAATCTTCTGCGTGATCATAAATTCCTCTTCCGTCATATCCCGAAGCTTCTTTGCACAGTCGAGATAGAAATCCTCTTTCAGATCTTCCATCGCAGAGATCATCTCCAGTCTGGATCTTCGCATGATCGACATCGCAAACAGGACCTTTGACCTTGCAAATGGATCCATCCCTTCTGCCAACAGATCCAGACGGATCTCATCCAACCGATTGGAAAGATGTGTGACCGCCACATCAAAAGCATTCTGAGAAAACGCAGAACTCAGGCCCTTTCTACGGATCGTTTTTTCGAGCGTTCGCATGGTGCTGTCTTTTTTATCGTTTTTTACCAGCTGCATCATGAGATCTTCACGGGTACTGAGAATCTGAATGTCTTCGTTGACAAGCGCAGTAAAAACAGTCTGCATCTGTCGTAATAGTGCAAGTTTATCTTTGTTTGGTCTTCCGTACAGGAATACACTTTTTGTGACAGATGCTTCAAAAGAACTGTCTTTTCTGCGTCTTGATCTTGGCATAATCTTCTCCTTTCTGTATGACTTTCGTGAATATACTCCTTACATCTTAAGTATGAGATATTTCTCAAAAAAATGTTTTTCATATATAAGATTTGACGCTTTCATCTCGGTCATTGAATGGCCGAGGATTCCCGCTTTTTATCCTAAATCTTTTAAAATGGAATCTTCATGTCTTGTACAATTTGTTTCACGAATAATAATTTTCATTTTTTCTTTTCTCCTTTATTTCTTATTTTCTAATACAAATATGAAAGAATTTTTCCGAAAAGATTTTCACATATAAAAAAGAGGCCATTACAGCCTCTCTTTTTTTAATCGACAAACCCGATAACGACACCGTTTTTGTCTACCAACGGGGTAGATGTTCCAGTTTCGTTATAGTATTCGCATGCTTCTGCATAGAAGCATCCTTCACAACAGTTTGTTGTGTTGAGCTTACATGCAGATACAGATTTATTTAGATTTTCCATAATTTTTCTCCTTCTCCCTTAATTAAGCTGTTATCGTGCCGATCAGGGCATATTCATTCATGCTGCTATTCCTTTGACGGGAATACTTTTGGGATTCAGTTCATAGAACTTCCTGACTGATATACTTTCCAGTATCTTTGTCGAAATGAAAGCATACTAAATTTGCACCGATCATTGTACAAGCATTGATAATAGCGATTGTTGCCATTGTCAATCCTGTAATGTACAAATTTACAAGATCGCCTTTTTCGATTTTATAATCGTTTTTTAAGACATCTTGTGCTTGTGTTAATAGCTTCTTTGGATTCATTTCGATGATTATTGCTCCAAAGATAGCCCCGTCCGTTGCCTGAGGGATATCGTGTCTTCCCTGACAAACAGCTACATTAATTGTTTTAAAATTTTTCATAATTTTTTCCTTAATTTTCTTTTCTCCTAATCGTCGTTAATATTTACATCTCAAATATGAGGGATTTGATAACTCATAACTGACGGAAAAAAGAGAGCCAAAAAATGACTCTCTTGTAAAACTTTTCTCTTATTTTGTCAAAGCATAGTCGCAGTCGAAATTTTTATTTCTTTCTACTTTACATCAAACAATTTTCTTGCATCTTTTAATGCTTTTTCAATGCATTCAAATTCAACTTCTAAACATAAAGCTTTACAGTAATCATTGTCTAGATCAGGGCATACCGTGATAGTATGAGGAAATGCATGATCTTCTGCAGAGTTATAATATTTTTCTGCATCGTATTTTGTTAGGTATCTTCTAAAAGAATGTAAGATATCATCCTCTTCTTCTTTGTTCTTTGCTCTTAAGACAATGATAGAATCTTCATCTTCTTTTGGCAGACATGTCTGAAGAATTCGTGAAAAGATATTTTGTTTTTTCAGTCCTTTTTCGATATCTTCTTTATAAGAATCAGAGTATTTTGGATCATTTGTATAGATTCCAAATTTCTTAAAACATTTTTTTTCGATCACTTCAAGATCGAGTTCGTCTTGATAAAACTGAGCATCGAATTTATCTTCGAATCTCTTTCCGTCAGAAGTGATATAAATCTCTTTTTCTTCTCCTGCTACTTTGATTGTTTTGATTTTTGAATTCATGATTTTTCTCCTTTATTTCTCTCAATCGTCATTAATAATTACACTATAAGTATGAGATTTTTAAGAACGAATAATTTTCGTATCCATGAATTCTGGCATATTTCGCTTGCAATAGTTTTCCATCCGGTTTGCAATCAGACATGCAATGAGAACAATTCATTTTACATGCATATGTTAATTGAACAAGCATTTTCCCGAAAAGATTTTCACATATAAAAAACACCAAAGATCTCTCTCTGATGTTTTTGCTCACTGAATCGGTTTATAGAGTTTTGCATTTAAGCAGTCCCTGTAAAATGGCAGGAAACGGGTTGTATATGCATTGATCGCTTCTTCGTTAGTCATATTAGGTGTTGGAACAAAAATTAAATTATAAGCGATCTTATAGCTTTTTAGAGAAAACATAAGATCTGGAAGATCCAATGTATTTGTATCCAATGCCTGATTTAAAAGATCAAGAACTAATTTCTTTCTTGTATTATTCAGTTTCAAAAATTCAAATCGATAAAAATTAACCTGGAATCCCAGAAAATCATTATCATAACTGCTCGGATTATAAAGTTCATAGCAGCACTGATTGCCTTCTTTAAAAATTAAGTAAATTCGGTTTGAAAGAAATTTCTGATTATCATCTTTTTCGACTGAACTTTTTGCTGAATTATTGGGGATTACTTCTGAAACATCAGTGCAAATAGATTCTATAGCATTTTGGAAGAAATTTGGATTATCTTGTTTTGCAATGATATATTTCGATGTAATCCATAAGCAGACTGTAAATATTATTCCGATAATACATGTAACCAACAGAACATTTCTATAATTGTTTTTTTGATCAAATATACAAAATCCTAATAGCCACACTCCAACATAAACTATTAATTTTTTTACAACACAAGAAATCCTTTCATACATGAAATTTTTTTTATAATTTTCTGATGGTCCAAGCCGAATTCCATTAACTCCAAGTGTTAGATACTCTGCCATATTCCATAATACTGGAAGCATAGTAACTGCTACAAAAGTGTCAAATGATGACAACATTACTTTTCCATAAAAGAATCTTTCCAATCCCTGCCAGATCAGTAAAAGTAAAAAGCAATTGTCAAAAAAAAAGACAGACCTAGTAGCAATGATTTTTGTTTTTTTACTCATCTTTCTCCTCCTTAATCTCCATATAAGTTCCAAGTATCTGATCTGGATTGATCTTGAAATATTTGATGATTTTTTCTAATACCTGAAAGGATGGGACGCTGCGTCCAATTTCGTAATATGAAACCATGATTCTTGTAACTCCAAGGATATTTCCAAGATCTTCCTGTGTTAGATTATGTTCTTTTCTTAATTCTTTTAGATTTTTTATAAAGTTTTTTCTCAAGTACACTTCTCCTTTCGATATTCTCTTATTACAAATATGATAGAATTTTTTACTTTTGGTTTTTCATATATAAAAATCCCTGGAATTTCTTCCAAAGATTTCCGTATTTCATACTTAGTCGTCTTCATAATGTTTCTCATCCAGTTCTTTCATTAGATCAATAATTAAGGAAAGCGTATCTGCATCATAAAAGGAATTTAACCAAACTACCCCTGAACTGATAGCAAACACAATCTTTTCATCCCATTCTATATCTTCTTCATCGATTTCTACAGATAATGGATATGTATCATCATGATCAACATGAATTGGAGCATATGTACGTGAATCATCATGCTTATAGATTGGATATAAACCATACATCTTAAAAAGATATTTTTCTAGTTTTGTTGGATTCTCATTAGAACATTTGATTTCACTCATATTTTTTCCTCCCTCTGAAATTCTCTAATCCTTTTTCTGCACGATAAATCAGATTTGTTCGGTTAATGCAAAAATTTTCAATATCACATTCATCTTCAAAATAGTATTGCTCATACAGTTCTTGCATTTTTTCTGTTAGTTCGTCAGCATCCTGCATATTCTGCAGGTCGGTTTTCAGATCTTGCAAATCCTTCTTTTCTGTTTCTAATGCAGCTTTGATATCCTTTACAGAATTTAGACATTCAGTATCCCAGTATGTAACACTGATTCCTTTATATTCGGCAACCATCGTATGGACATTGCGAACGATCAAACATTTCATGTACCGATCGAAACCAACTATCTCCCAGAATTTTAATTCATTTTTGTCAAATATGATATTCTCAGGAAGCAGTTCTATTTTTGAATGATCTGCCGCTCCCGGTAATGAATTTTCAAAACTCTTCTTGAAATTTTCTAAGTTGTCAGCAAATACATACAAATTCAAAGTTTCATGATATCCTTCAAATTCTTTCTTTTCTGGATTATATCGACATGGGATGATAAATCCATCTTTTTCTACATAATACACGTTAACTCTCCCTTCGATCTTCTTTCAAATCATTGATCTCTTCCAACTCTTTCTTCATTCTTGCAATGATTTTGAGTGTATCTTTGCATTTGTCCCTAATCTTAGTAAAACCAAAATAGAAAAGATACTCATATGATTTCTTATAATTAATGTAATCTTTGCAATTCTTACGCTCTTCTGCGATGATCAGATTTCTAAATCTTTCAATGTCTTCATTTGAGATGAATCGATGCATGTATTTTTGTTTTCTACGAATAGCTTTCCGTAATGGATGTCTTACTTGTGCTAGTGTTTGTTTATTCTTTTCATCTTTGTAAAAATCCATGTTCTGAATATGATCTAACTGTCGAACCACATGATAATAGGTCCATATTGTTCTTTCAGGAATTTTATCGTAGATATACTCAGCGAATGATAATCTATCACTGATGATCTTTTCTCTCTCTTCCATAAGCTGCATGATCTCATTTTTGTCATTTGTATAGTCATCATCCAATTCTTCCTGAGTTACGTTTTGGTATCTGGCCCGCTTCATTTTATATGGTCGAATGATATATTCTTCCAAATCAGGATCAAAACCGATCAGCTGATAAAATTCCCAAGTTCCTTTATGAAAGATGATACGTTTTGGCATGACATCTACTTTTTTTGTTGTATTATATCCCAAATAATCATACGGAGTAAGACCCTCTTCAATCTCATACAACCAATCTTTGCATACAATATCAGATCTTCTGGGGTCATCGTTTGCTTTTCCATATAAATAATGAAATTCTGAATTATATTGCAATGTAGCATGGCATTTTTTTACTTTATATCTTGACTGCAAATAAAACATGTGTTAGCTCCTTTCTTTCTCATCTTCTACAAGAATTGCTTTCCAATTGCTGCTGTTGCAGGAAGATGAGATGATCTTGTATCCAGAATTAATGCAAATGTTTACAAGATCTTCAAACATTTCTGAATCTTCTTCTTCAATTGTGACACATCGAATTCCATCAATATGGTTTCGTTTATTATAAATTCGTTTATTTTTTTCTAGAATTTTTTCTAAAGTTTCTTTTGTCATAGTTATCTCTCCTTTATTTTAAATATGAGAGAAATTCTATAAATGATTTTTCATATATAAAAAATATAATTTACAATTTAAATATTACTTTGAATACAATTGGGAAAAACATTGTTACTATTCCAAGAATCATAATCATGATCGCTCTTGAGTATCTATCGTAATTTCTATTTTTGAATACAATAAAAAAATGATAAATTCCAAAAAGCGTGAAGATAAAACCAAAAACTTCAAATGCTATAAAATACCAATTCATATTACATACCCTTCTTTCTCTTTTTATTTTAAATATGAGAGAAAAAAACGGAAAAGAAAAATCATATATAAAAAAAAGGACCAATCAAGGTCCCTTGTTGAGAAATTATGCATAGATCGCATACTGAATAAATCCAATATGAGCTTTCCAATTGAAATCTTTTGGCAGGTAATCTTCTAATTTTTCTTTGAATTCATCAATGATCTCATCCATGGAATGATAAGTGCCTTTGAAAATTTTCTGAGGCAATGTTGACTTGTCTGTAAAGAAAATGCCGTAATAGCCCTCATACAGTTCAAAACAATCATCTTCTCCACAACGCTCATCACATTCAAATGGGTAAAAAATTCCGCCAGACATCTCATCTTTATATAACGAAATTTGGAAATGTTTTTCGTCATTTTCTTCAATTGAGGATGGATCTGCCTTTTTGCACTTTGATCGAATTAATGCTTGTTCATCAAGTTCTTCAACTGCAGTGTAGGCGTCAGGAACTTTTACAAAACTTTGAGAGTGAAAGCTGCCATCTATTGGGGTGCAGATGAAACTCGGCATTAAAATGGATAGGATTCAGAGAATCAAAAATCTTATATGTGAAAAATATTTTTTTAAAAATCTATCATATTTATAGTAAAAGAATCAAAGAAGGAGTGATCTTATGGCAACCTACAGTCTGGAGTTAAAATTGAATACAAAGAAAGCTTCCGATTGCTGGTATCTGGAGAACTACTTCCGAGAAGTGGCCAAGATCAGCAACACCGTGCGGCGTTTTGCCATGCGCAGGATCGAACGTCTGAAGCGGGATAAGAACTATCGGGATCTGTTGGCACAATACATAAAACTCATCAAGCAGGACAAAGAGAAAGAAAAGGAGACTGTTGGGAAGGAACTGTCTGTTGTCGTCTGGTCTTACGGATTGACAAAATTTTATTTGCAAAAGTCCGCACTCGATCTGCGAAAGAACCTGCGGTATGTTCACTCCACAGTTTATCAAAAGATCTGTGATCAGGTATGGAAAGGTGTTGAGAAGGTCCTGTATGCAGATGGAAAGCGGATGCATTTCAAGAAATGGGATGACTTCTTAAGTTTCGAGGGAAAATCCAATACTACAGGAATCATCTATCAGGACGGGAAAGTGTATATCAACTGTACGCCGAAACGTCCAAATGGAGGGATCATCCTGTCCGTAAAGTTGCCGAACAATAAAAACAACGATCACTGGAACTATGAGACGAGATGCTTGTGCGATCCAACAAAATACTGCCGGATCGTAAGGAAGAAGTTTTCTTCCGGATGGTGTTATTATGTCCAGCTGATCCAGGAAGGGATCCCGCCACAGAAACATGTAAGAGGGACCGGAAGGATCGGGATCGATATCGGGACCTCTACGGTTGCTACAGTATCTGAAACAGCATGTCATTTAGATGTTCTGGGAGATTCCATGGAGACAAAGGAGAAAGAGATCCGAAGACTACAGCGAAAGATGGATCGCAGCCGCAGAGCGACAAATCCTCAGAATTATAAGGAAGATGGAAGGGTCAAAAAGGAAAAAAAACGATGGGCCTACAGTCATCATTATCAAAAAATGCGGGATCAGTTAAAGACGATGCGAAGAAAACGTACAGCTTCCCTAAAACAGTGGCAGGAGATCTATGCAAACCGTCTGCTCGAAGAAGGAGATGAAGTTTATGTGGAGGATATGAGCTTTAAGGCATTAAAGAAACGAAAAAAGAAGACGGAGAAAAAGGAGAACGGTCGGTACAAGAGTAAGAAACGGTTCGGGAAGTCGATCGGGAATCATGCTCCGGCACAGTTCCTGACGATCGTGAAGCAGAAACTGGATCAGACCGGCGGGAAATACCATGAAGTTAATACACGGAAGTTTAAAGCCAGTCAGTATGATCATGTGACCGATACTTATACCAGAAAGAAACTAACAAAACGGCATCATTGGGCAGACAGAGACTGGGTGCAGCGAGATCTGTACAGTGCGTTTCTTCTGATGAACTCTAACAAAAGTTTAGAACATGCCGACCGTGACTTGTGCCTTCTTCATTATCCGTCCTTTAAAATACTCCATGACCAGTGTATCGAAGAGATCATCGCATCCGACAAACATATCCCTGCAAGCTTTGGCTTCCATCGTGCAGCATAGAGAAAAATAAATAACAACAACGGATCCAGCTGAGTCCGTCAGACTGCCGAAAGGTGAAACGTGCCATGCATGGATGTCTGAAATGTTTCTGCAACAGAGAGACTATAACTGACAGTTTTCTGACATCAAAAAAGTACCAGATCCTCTGAGATAGAAGATCCGATACCGATGTTTTGAGACCTTAAGTGATGTCCTCTTGTACTGGAACCTGCCACCTATTGGTGTGCAGATCAGTTAGCATATCCCTTCCACATATTTCTTTTAGATATTTTTTGCAAAACTCAATTGTCTCCTTTTCATCCAAAATTAATGCTGTTCCACTTTCTGCATACCAATTACTGCTCATAATTCATTTCTCCTTTTCTCTGAATCGTCATTTTAAATGTTTCAGTTTAAATATGAGAGATAAGAAAAAGCATAAAGAAAAAGAGACCTATTGCAGCCTCTTTTTTTAAATTAAAGATCAATTTCGCTATAAAGTCATATTTTTCTCCTTTTTTAAATAAAAGCTTTTGTGAAACAATTGTGATAAATTCGATCAAGCTCCCTGTATAATGAGCCATCAGTAACATGAACATCTCCTGTGTCATCCACTGCTTTTCCATTTCTATATGTAGAACAAGTTACCAAATTGAATTCATCAGTTTTTCTACAGTAATCTGGGTCTTTTTGAATGTGTAATGTAAGATCAACTTCTTGACCAAAATCATGTACTTCTAACTTCTCGTTTGCATTTAAGATTTCACAACGATGAATGATCAATTCAATATCTGGACTTTTTACTTGATTAATTCTCATAAGTTTTTCTCCTTTATTCTTCTACAATATCAACGTCATATTCCAAAAAAATTGACAGGTCATAATTATCTGTGACGCCCCATACACTTCTATATCCATCTTCTGCAAGATTTTCTCCACAATTGATGTCTGCTAAGATGAGTGCTTTTGTTGGAATATGTGTATGACAAGCAGTATCAATTCCAGCATCCATGATCTCTTTGCGTTTTGCTTTACATTTTCTAATGAATGCTTCAACTTCTTTTTCTCCTCTATTCGTTAATTTCCAATTTTCTATTGTATCCCATTTTGTATAATCCATATTATTCTCCTTTACAATATCAATCCTGTGTTCTGTTGATCTATAGCTTCTTTACATTTCTTTAGATACTCATAAAACGTAATTCCAGTAAACAATTTAAACATCTGTTCAAATGCTTCTTCATCGACTGTTTTTTTGTAAATTTCGAATAGTTCATTTGAAGAACATTTAAAATTTTCTATTTTGTCTCTCATGATCTGCTGCAATACAGCATCTGGACCTGCATTCATCTACACATGTTTTTTCTCATTTATACCTTATATTTTGCAACTGCATCTTCCCAGTTAGCTATGGTACAAACCTTGTCTATTTCCTCTGCAATGCGTTCTATTTGCTTAGAAGAAACACAAGGAGTGTTTTTAAAAGCTCTACCTATTGCTAATTTAACATTATCTAAGGTTTTATTTTTTTTGAGTTTTAAATTATGCCTCCTTAATAAATTCGGCAATTTCTTTTCGCAAACATTACCGTAATTAACAAACCATTCTACCCATAATGCTTCTGCGAATATTTCTTGTGGTAATCTCATTTTGCACCTCTCAATTCACTTTTGAAAATTCTGCTTCTATAAGAACAATGTACTTTGGCTGTATGAACAATAGTCTCGTTTCTTTTATTCTCCTTTACAATATCAATCCTGTGTTCTGTTGATCTATAGCTTCTTTACATTTCTTTAGATACTCATAAAACGTAATTCCAGTAAACAATTTAAACATCTGTTCAAATGCTTCTTCATCGACTGTTTTTTTGTAAATTTCGAATAGTTCATTTGAAGAATATTTAAAATTTTCTGCTTTGTCTCTCATGATCTGCTGCAATACGGCATCTGGACCTGCATTCAAATTGCAGGACTCATTATTCATAAGATTCTCATTTAATTGAATGACCTCTTTGAACAGCATCTTTGTAAATACGTCGCCTATCTGAATATTTTCTAATTCTTCAGACAAAACATCCATGTCTTCATCTACGGTTGCAGCATCTTTTACCGCTTCTTTGATCTTATTAAATAAATTACTGCAATCAGTATGTCTATAATTCGTTATCATAAGACGCCATCCTGATGGTCCAAATTCTGGGCGTTTATAATCTACAATTATATGAAGTTCTGTCCAATCCCTTATCAATTTGAGTTCAAATTCAAAATCTGTTTCTTCAGATAACTGTTTTAAAAAGCTTTCAATTTCATCGATTTCTTTTCTATTCATGATTTTTCTCCTTTTAAAGTGATATGCTTCCACCACATAAATCCCTGATTTTGAAGTGGAGGCTTTTTGCTCAATGGCTCTACTGAGCCAAGTATCTACAAACTATTCTCGCGTGCCCCGCAATTCTTTTGCCCGGACACGGGCATGTTTTCTTATTATCCAATTGTTCGGATACGGACAGTTTATGCTGTCAACATCCTTCTTGCCTCTTCACGGATGTTGATCGCTGCATTATGATCTCACGGAACATTACATGCACATGATCAATGTCATAATTCTATTATACCATAGATCGCACTATCGAACAAGCGTTCTATTTGCTTTTATGCAATTCATCTCCCACATGTAGAGGAAGAAGAATTCTTGCTATATTATGTTAAAACTCTTATCTCTCTATAAAATCTCCATCACCGTCAACTAACAAATTTTCTTCATCTTCATGCTGCCCTGCAATCGTCTGCAAAACATAGAATAATGGGTCATTGCCTTCAGATAATTTGTCAATTGTCTGACTTAGCATATCAAGTTCTTCTTTGTAATCGTCAATACAGGAATCATAATCCAGATCTAAATGCATGTTGAACAAGATATTTGCGATCTTTTTGGACTCTGGATTTTTTAAATCAATTTCATCTTTCCAGTTGTCTAATCTCTGATAGAATTCACGCAATGCTTTTTCTTTGTATTGTTCATTCGCGACAAGATCAACAACATTAGGAACACCTTGAAATCCATTTCTTTTTGCTTCAAGCATGCGATATACATTTTCTTCGATGTCGAAGCAATCTACTGCATCTTCAATCTCTTTCTTTATCGCCTCAAGTAAATCTTTTTTATCATCTGAATTTTTAATAGGAAAATACCATTGCCAATCTTCATTTTCCGGATTTTCTCCGTGAATATCTAATCCGATTTCTGATTCATCGCTTGCTATCCCTACATGAAACCAAAAACTTGTTCCATTTGTTAATTTCTTTAAATATTTTTCTACCTTATATTTTGTCATAATTTTTTTCCTTTTCACTGCATACATCTTCAAAATGAATTCCAAATTCCTTGAAGAACTCATCTTCTTCATCATCATAAAGGTCCACAAGATCCTGAATGTTTGGGTGCTGCCAGTTAACAAATCCAAATAAGGCTCTGGCTGCTTTTTCACATCCGTTGCTTTCTTTTAAGAAATCATTTCCTGTATAGCAATTTTTCAAGATATTACTTAAATCTTCTTCATCTTCCACAACAGTATCTGTCTCTAATTCATTGAGATAAATGTCTGGAATATAGATGATATTATCAGACTTTTCAAATTTTCCTTTGTAGATCAAACATTCCTGACCATCGGTAAAATTAAAAATATCTTCTAGATGTTCTCCCTGTTTTAATCTTGCTTTTAGTTCGTTTTTATTAATCATAATCTTTCTCCTTTTATTAACCCCAGAGAAAAATCCTTGGGGATGTGTTTTTTAATATTGAAAATTCGGAAATATCTCATATAAATCTTCTTCATCTATGTACTGGCCGTTAATACTAACAGCAACTGCATAAGACACGAAATATTCGCCTTTCGGATCTTCCATTCCTTCTGCATCTTCCTGTTTATAAAAAGAAAGATTCTTATCGCGAATACAAATAGCTTCAGGTTTTAATTTGTTTATAAAATGCTGATTAAGTTCTTGAAGAACAAACTTTTCAAAGTCAAAACTTTCTGATTTAGCGAAAACAGATTTTCCAGTTAACCAATCTGCGTCCTTACTACGCATTGAATCAATAAGCTCTCCATTTTCACTTTCTTGATAGATGTCTCCATAAATTCCATGTAATTTGATCGTATCTGCTTTTCTGTATTTTTCAAAATTCATAATTTTTCTCCCTTAATTGATTTCTAACTGTTTTATAAGACTTAATGGAATAACATTCTGTTCTCCTTTTTGGTATACAATATTCCAAGCCCCATTTTGTGTTTCTGGTAATAAATCCCATGGTTTTAGATTTCTTTTTCTTTCAACGACCGGATCTATGATCTTTGTATCTTTAAGATCTAATTTGATATCGTATTCTGCCTGAATCGGCATAGAACCAAATCCACAAAAATAGTAATACACGTTTGGAATATTCGGGCCAAACGCCCATGCTTCAAAATCATCGAAGAACAAACATTTCTGATCACGTTGCAAGTATTCCTTTTGCAAAATATACAATATCTTCTGCAGTTGCAGATTACTAATGGGATGTTCATTTCGTGCACATTTCGTAATAATGTACTTTGCAACATCCATTGCTTTGTATGGTCTTTTCATTAGATAAAATCCTTTCTTAAAAGATATCTGATCCTACAATGTCTTGATAGATTGCATTTCCTATACTGTTAATGCATCCATACTGATTTGTTCCACAGGCATCTTTTAAGCGGGTACACATATCGTGATATGATTGTTCAAATTCTTCATATATGCTATCAATGATCATTAATTGGTACTCTTGAGACTTAATCTTATTCTTTAAGTATTCAATCCTTTCTATCACCTTTTCTTTAATCTTTTCCAGAGTATATTCTTGGAATTTGTTTCCACAAAAAATATCATCATATACCTTATATTGATTGTTATTACACTCGCAGGAAATCTCTAAATAAAAAGTATTAAAGCGGCTTCCATACTTTGCATTTTCAAAATTTTTAGCCATAATTTTATATGGTGATCCATCTTTTTTTGTTAAGTATGTAACTCTTTTCCATGTTTCCAGTTTTGATTTATTCTTCACTATATCTTTTTCTAAATCCATTTTAATCTGTTCTAAACTCATATTTTTTCTCCTTACTTTGTCATATTTAAAACTTTTCTTCCATGTTCCATAGATTTTTCAACCAGATCGAATTCTCTTTCTGCACACAATGCAATATACATTCCAGAGTCATAGTCTCTACAGAAAACAATCGTATGAGGAAACGCATAATCACTGGCTTCTTTAACAAAGCAATCATCCTTAACATTTCTTAAATAGGAACAAAAGATATTAAGAATTTCTCTTTGAACATTTTCATCATTTGCCTGTAAGATATACATTTCGTCGATATCGATCATATCTGTATGTAAAACACGTGTAAAAAGATAATCATCCCTTATGACCTCTTTATTGCTTTTCATAGCATTTTCTTCGATCAATACGTCATCCGTTGTATAGATTCCATATTTTTCAAAACACAATTTTGCTTTTTCAGCCAAGTCTAACTGCGCTTGATGTATATCAGCTGCATTACCGTCGATAAACTCCATACCATCTGTTGTAATATACTTTTTCGCAGGAACTTCAATTACATCATCCAATACTTTGATTTTTTTGTTTGTAACCATAAAATTTTCTCCTTTTCTTTCTCTAAATCGTCATTTATATTTACGTATTAAATATGTCAGATGAGAAGGAAGATAAAATCCATATATAAAAAAAGAGATCCGAAGACCTCTTTTAAATATTCAACGAAAGCTTTTGTTTTGCATCGATGACCGCTTTTTTCATTTTTTCGATTCCTTTTTCCAAACGAAGCCAACTGAATTTCATCGTAGAACAATCACGGCAGAAGACAAATGTACAAGGAAATGTTCCATTTATTACAAAGGATTCCAACAATGAATTCTTTTTTGCTTCATTCATTTCTTTTTTAAAAGCTGCAAAAATCTCATCCACTTCATCAATTGTATTTGCTTTTAACATTACAAAATCATGATAATCTAATTCGAAACCAGGAACCAGATAGAAAAGTATCTCAGGACATTCTTTTACTATCTGATCTGATGGAGCTAATATATCCATATTCGTCATGATTCCATATTTTTCGTAGCATTTTTTTCTTTCATTTTTTGTATCAATGTCATATTGGTGATCTTCAGCTCTTATTGGATCTTCAAATTTTTCTCCATCTGTTGTAATATATCGTATTGCAGGTTCTTGAATTGCTGTTATCTTAATCTTTTTGTTCATAATTTTCTCCTTATAGTCTCCTCATAATCTTTTCGACATCACTGATACGATCCATAGCTTCCTCTGCATGTGTTGCCAGACAGGCTGATTTCATAAAAGATAAATATAAATTGAGCTTTTCTCGATCTCTGATCTTCTTTCTCTCTTCTAACTCATGATAATGCTGCTTCTGTTCTTCTGTTAATGAATTCCACCATGTTTCGTTTAGATATTTAATGTATAAACTGATCGCATTAAATGCATTAATGCAATACCATTGTCGTCTTTTTAATTCTGCGTACCACGCCATTTTCTTTCCCTTTCTAGTCCCAGAGATCATAAAAATACTGCTTCATAAGATCAAATGCCTCATCCTTACATTGCACCTGATATTCTTCGATCTTCTTTTGTTCTTTCATGTATTTATCATGGATCTCTTTGTATTCTGGAACTTCGTTCATGAAATGTACCTTTACAGATGATGTATTTTCAGCTTTTTTCTTTTCTTCCTCTGACATTAATCCTTCTCCAAGAAAACCATATGTTTCGTTGTATTTTTCAAAAGCTTTCATGAATTCTTCTTCATATGGATTTTTCTTACTGCATAATTCATTATCCAGCTCATTCCATAAAAAAATCATACGATCCAGAATCTCATTCCATTTTTTGCAGGATTCTTCTTCTGGTAACATTGTTTCGCCATCTTCTTTATAAAAAACAGGATAACTATGCTTGTTTTCTTTGAAGTCTTTTAGCATTGCAGGGATCAACTGGCTGAGATATGTGCCGATATTGAATGTGTCGCAATCAGCAAAACCTTTTGTAATTCTTTGATGAGAATGTTTGATACGATGTCCTTTGTTATCCAAGATATTTAACATTGGATATTTCTTATTTTCTTTTTTCATAAGTAACTCCTTTCTTAACATAAATGATTATTTTTATTGATATGGAAAATACACCATACCCAAAAGACTGACTATCGTGAAAAGAAGTAAATGATGAAGTAGATGATTCCGATCATGATTAAGAACGGGATCATATAAATGATTCCTATGAGAATGTAATACTGATTCATGGATTCCTCCTTTTTTTAGCTATTTAACATTTGATACGCCATAAGATTGTTTTCTTTTAATCGCTTCCAGGCGATCTTGCATTGATGACATTTTGTTTCTCTGATCTTTTTCATGATTTCTTTATCTGAATCATAGATAGATGCAACAGATGGACATAAAGCTGATTCTCCTACTTTGATATCTCCATCTGGTGCAATGACTGGAGTACAAAATCTTCCATGCATAGACAATGTATCTACCAGATCACTGAATTTTCCTGAGAATATCTGTTTGGCAATCAGAATACAATTACTACACTTTGGCGCGATCGTATTCCAATTAGTATCCGGATGATTTATTAAAGCTCTTCCTTGTGGATACAGTATTTTGGATTTGTCTGATGGATCAGATGGAACTGTATCAATGATGGCATTTAATTTGGATAACCAATATTTTTCTTTTTTCGTTAGCGGATCCGGATAATATCTTTTATCATCTGTTACCTGAATGATGATGCAGCGTTTTCCATACTTCTTCTGTAGATTCTCAATCACATGGTAGATTTCTTTATTTCGAACTAATTCTCTGCCATTTGTTGCAAAAGTAAGTGGACATTTGATCTTTGATTTTACCCAGTAATCTTCAATCATTTTTAACACTTCCAAGATCTGCGGATGTTCAAACAATTCTCCACCAGAAAAATTCCAAGTTAAAATCTGATGGTTGATCATGAATTCTAATGTGTCTTTTAGAATCTGTAATGACATATGTTCTCCATCTGGTTTACAATCAGACATGCAATGAGAGCATCCCATCTTGCAGGCATACGTTAATTCAACTAACATTTTCTTTTTCTCCTTTTTTCCTTTTCTACTACAAATATGAGATATTTTCAGAGAAAAAATTTTCACATATAAAAAACATAAAAAAACAGACTCTGTTTACTTACAAAGCCTGCTCTCTTTTTATAAATTCTTCTTAATTTGAATAATATGATTTTTTAACACATTGTATCCTTTCAATTGTCCTGAATATAATAAACGATCATCACATAACTTATGTTTTTGTAAATCTTCAGATATTTCTTTTCGTTTTTCTTCAATATCTTTTAATAATGAATTCAGCATTTTGACATTTGCTTCTTTCTCAATCTGCTCTTTTCCAATTAAACTGATCAATTCCGACTCTTCTAATTCTTCTTCCAAGAAAATGAAATCTAAAACTTTGTCAATTGCAGATAAAGGATATCGATCTTCTTTTGTACAAAAATTATCTTTATCTTTTAATCTTCGAACACAAGAAAACCAACTATCTTCTATGCGAACCCATTTATAGTTCGTTTCGGTGCTGCAATTATAGGAAAATTTATAGTTAGGTTTTGCGGATTCAATGACTGCATTTTCTAGCATTTCTCTCATTAATTCTCTTTTTGATCGCATTCTTTCTCTTCTCCTTTATTGTCAATTTTTCTTAGCATTTATAAGATACTCTCTCAAACCGTGATAAGTACTACGTGTTTCTACCCTACTTTTAGATTCTTCTTCTAATTCTGACTCTATATACTCTAAAAATAAATTCAACATTTTAACATTTGCTTCTTTTTGAATCTGTTCTTTTCCAAAAAAATCAGCCAATTTTGGATCTTTTGCTTCTAGTTCTTTTTCCAGAAACATAAAATCCAACACTTTATCTATCTCGTGCAATGAATATCGATATTCTTTTTCACACCTATTGTGCGGATCCCTCAATCCACGAATACAATGGAAAAGATCATTTTTTATGAAAACTATTTTGTAAGCTTCTTTACTTTTATAAGTGTATTTAAATCCAGAATCCGTTTTTGCAGATTCAATGATGACTGCTTTTTCTAATATTTTTCTCATATCTTCTCTTGGGGATTGCATTCTTTTTCTCCTTCTTTTTTTTCATAAAATTCTTTTAATAGCTGCACATACCATACATTATCGAGTACTTCTTTTGTAATCTCATTAAAGTCATTCGGATCATCGATCACACTCCAATAACTCTCACATCCATAAATGATCTTCTTTAATTCGAATACATAGATCGCGGGATTATTCATAGTACAGATATCTAATTGTTTGTTTTTCCTTTCATAAGAAACGTAATTTTGTGTCGGAAGATTACCTAAATACATGCCAAGATAGGTCTTTTCTTTGTATTCTTTTGCACATGGCATAATACGAACTGGTGTTCCTGGTTCGTATCGATTCCATGATTTGAACGGCTCATATTTAATTTTGTTAACTTCAATTGGATACTGAATATGTTTGTTCTTAAATTGTATACAGGATTCACATTCCTCTCCACTAACAGCGACAATATCATCTTCTACTTTTTTGCTACAATACACTTCATCAAAATTTTCACCCATATATGGAAAAGAATATGAGCAATTTTTCTGACGTTCTGTTGGCTTTTTTCGTTTCTCTGACATTTTATTTTCTCCTTATCTTTCAAATTCTTCTTTCTTTTCTGTATGCCATCGGTGGCTGATCTCAAAATTTAAATCCATGTAGCATCGTCTGAAAGATGCATACTGTGATCTGATGCGATTTAATTTTGGAAGATATTCAAATCCTGTTTTGGTTTCAAACGCATCATAAAACATAAAAAGTTCTTCATCCGTGCAAGCAGTAAATAAATTTTTCCCTGGAGGCAGCTCCTGCTGCTTTTCTTCTGCTGCCAAAAAGATGTTCAAAGCATTCGTAATATCATCCTGTATCTCCGTTTCATCGATTCCAAAAGCCATATCTCTTGCTTTGTTCAGCATTCCAAGAGCTTCTTTTACGATATCTTTGATCTCTTCTCGTTTTTCTTCTATTTTATTTAAAGGATGTTCATTCTTAGCACCATATACATTTTGAAACAATTCCGTGTATCTTTCTTCCATATCAGATTTTCCTTTCTCTTTTAATAAGTTTCAATTTTCGTGATCTTTAAGATGAAAGCTTCCTCAGTTTCATCCACTCCATTATTTATCACGATATCGAAATCTATTTTTACTTTACATTCGTTTGACATTGTATCTGTATATACGACGCTCTTATTTTGTTTGATGTCAGATATTACGTCATCATCACCAAGTACAGAATAGTAACCTTGCTCTACCATGAATTCATCAAGAGGGTGGAACCACATTTCCTTATTAAGCAATTCGCTTGTATTTAGCTCTTTCATAGTGCGATTTCCTTTCTTATCCTTCTACCAGTTCATAATCTTCTAACAAAACATTTAGATTCTCCTTTCTCCAACGATGCAATTTTCTGTCTCCTGTTACATTTTTGATTGGATCAGATAAAATAGCTCCATCAGGATTCTTACTCCAAAACATGTACTGTTTTAAGGAATTATGATAATGCCCATCATTATATGCACTTCCAGATACTTGTTTGGATTTCTTTTGTTCCTGTATGTTTTGATCATTGTCATACTCATCTCTCCTTTGTATTGATCTTTTGCTGATGCCATCGTTTTGCAATTTCCAATCTCAGATCTTCATAACATCGTCGGAATGATCCATATTTGTAATAAATATCATCTAATTCATTACAAACATCATAAGGATCATTCTTTTCTTCAAAATAATAAAATTCAAATAATTCCATGTCGGAATAATCTTCAAACAGATTTCTACCTGGATGATTCGTCTGCTGAAATCCTTTTCTTTGAAAGAAAATGTTTAAAGCTTTTGTGATGTCATCCTGTATCTGGACATCATCATTGATCCTTGCCATTGTTCTTGCTTTATTTAACAAGGAAAGACTTTCTTTGATCAGATCAATGATTTCTTCTCTTTTTATTTCTGATTCATTTGTTGGATTTTCTGTTTCTGGTCCGTAAAGATTCTGAAAGAGGGGCTTGTGTAATTTATCCATAGTCATTCCTCCGTTCTAATATTCCTCTTTACTATAAATATGATAGAAAATTCATTTTTCATTTTTCACATATAAAAAAAATGGCATAAACACCTGCTATGCCACTTTTTCGTTTAATGTAAACTTATTCAATAATTGCTCTAAAAATTTCTCTTCACAATTGAACATGTATTTGAAATTTGTGCTTCTTGTCCAGTTACTGTGCTTATGAACGCATCGATTCACAACTTCTGCTGCTCCGATATGATATAATTTTTTCTTTGCTCGACTGGCACCTACATACATCAGATTCGAATTTAACATGTATTGATGAGATGCAGGGGTAATGATGATCGGAGTTTGAATGCTGCTACCCTGACTTTTGTGATAAGTAATCGCATAAGATAGCTTCATATTTTCTAATGCGCCCTGATTCATTTTGTAGGTTCTTCCGTTAAAATCAATCCAAAAATCTTTCTTTTCAATCCTTGTGATATACCCGCTGTCACCATTTGCGATCATTTCATTTATTAAAATATGTCCATCTTCATCACATGGATTATAAATGTTCTTAATGTTCATGACAAAATCTCCGACATGGTAATACCAATCTTCACACTTGATCACATCATCATCTTCCTTCCATGGGTTTGCATACCATTGGAAATAGCGATTTAATGTATCAACGCCAAATTTTCCACTATTATATGCGGTTAAGACCTGAATGTCCTCTGGATCACGCCCTTGTTCTAATAATGCCTTATATAAACACAGAGTCTTGGCTAGTAGTACATCGTCACTTGTCTGGTAGAAAACATAATTGTTATCATCTCCCAGAGTAAAGACATCATTTTCCTGTAGGTCAGATGGTAAAAATTCCTTTCCTTTTCGCATGTCTGTTGCAGCCTTCATGATTCCATTGTCATCATATCGATATACGGTATCTAATGTGATCTTAGGGATATCTTTGGATTTTAAGAGATCATGCAGCATATTTCCTGTTCCTACTGATGGCAGCTGTGCATCATCTCCCACAATGATCACCTTACATTTTCGAAAATCTAATCGTTTCATGATATGATAAGTTAGATAAATATCTGTCATAGACATTTCATCAATGATCAAAAGATCAGAATCAATGGATTCTCTTTCAAATTTGCCTACTTCTCCTGTTTTTGTATAACATAGTCCACGATGTATGGTTGATGCAGGTAATCCAGTATACTCTTCCTGAACTTTTGCAGCTTTTCCGGTTGGAGCCATTAACTCAACAGAAAGTTTCAGGTCTTTTGCTACTTCAATAACTTCTGTAATGGTTGCACTTTTACCAGTTCCAGCAGGTCCATTTAAGATGATGATGTTATTGTTCTTTAAAGTCTTTAATAAAGATAGCTGTTTTTTTGATCGCATAAATCCATCTCCAACCTTATAATCTTCCGGATCGATCTCTTTCCATCGGCGGGACAGGATTGGGCGGCTTTCTAAATAAATATGAATCTTCTTTGCAATATAGGCTTCCATGTAAGCCATCCTTGTTCTTGTGATGTAATGTTCTTGATCCTTGTCTGTATAGCAGAAAAACATGCGGTCATCTTCAATGGATACCTGAAAATAATCTGCACACTCTGGGATCAGGTCAATGATAGCTTTTTTTAAAGAACTGATCTTCATCCGACTGCTGCCATCATCCTCATTCTTCTGCAATAGGTAATCAATGCATGCTTTGCAGCGTCCTTCACTATATCTTAGGTCCTCTTCATAAAACTTGATCGGTGCCTTCTTTCCTTTGGATGAAAAATACTCTTCTGCCTTTAATAAAAGCTCATCTGCTCTTTTAAATCCAATACGGGAAATCTCACAAAGACAACGATATGGGTCCTCAGAAAGTTTTTGAAAGATCATTTCTTTCGAATGATACTGGTCAAACAGTTTCTTGATCATCTTAAAATCAAACATTCCATCCAGCTCATTGACAATATCAAAAAAGATGAAGTTCTCCTTGATCTTCTTTTCAATTTTTCCCCATGTTTTTTTTCCAACGCCTTTGATCTTTGACAGATTGACATTTTTGTTTTGTAAGATCCGATCTATGATATCTGGATATGCATCGCATAAATTATATGCTTGTCGATCAGATAAGATTTCCTGGAGGAATGCTCTTGTTTCATCAGCTCCATGAGGCTTATCCATATAAATTGCTTTCACTGAATATGAAGCTCCATATTTTGGATGAACCTGTTTTTGGTCTGCATGGACAATATAAGTACGATTACGTTCTAATTGTCCAATATTCCCTTTGATGGATACAACCTCTTTCTCCTTATTTGCAATTTCAAATTTATAGATGTAATAATCCTGATTGTGGAATGTCTGATAGATTGGCTTTCCACTGAATTTGTATTCTTCCTCAACTGACATAATTTTCCTCCTTTCTCGCATAATATCTTCTAGTTTAAATATGAGAGATTTGGTAAAAAAAATTATTCACATATAAAAAAATGGCACAAAAAAAAGACTCAGCCTTAATTAGCCAAGTCTTTCTGATCATTATTCATCACAAAATGCCTGTTCATAAATATTTTGGAAATCTTCCTGATATTTGACATTTCCATATTCTTCTTTTGGTGTAGCATATCCATCTTCGATCATCATGGCATTCAACATAGAATACCGAACCGACATCATTGAATTTATCTTTTTCGGTTTCTCTACCCAGACATATCTTAACTTCTTATGCTTTTTTCCACCAACGTCATTTTTGTCTGACTGCAAGTATACAGTATTCCCGTTTTCTTCAAAATAAGAATGCACGTATTCCTGCGCCCCGTTTTTTGGATCGATCCCAATCAGTTGAACAGTTTCCTCATATCCTTCTTTATCCATCCACACTTTGATCGTATTTCCATTTAATACCTCTGTGACTTTCGCTTCTCTTAAAGCTGCATTAACTGCAAGTTTATTTTGCATGGTATCAAGAAATAAAATAATGGCGGATGCGATCAGGATGATTTTAAACACTCTTTTGATCATATCGTTTTCTCCCTTCGTCTCTTTTTCTTTAAATATGAGAGATGAAGGGATGTCATAACTTATATAAAACGATAAACCTCAGCAAGCAATTCTATTTGATGTTCCGTCATATAAGGATGCCTTGTGCGAATTTCTTCTATAATCTCTCCATCTGTCATTTCCGCTCTTCTTTTTCTTTCTTCCTCTTCATGTTCTTTATGTTCTTTTTCAAACTTCGCAAAAGCATCTTCTGATTCTCTTAGATTCTTTTGGCCTTCTTTCAGATCCAATTCAAACATGATCCAGTTTGATACGTTTTCTTTTAAAACATCGTTCGTAATTCGATCAAATTGTTTTCTCCAAGTCAGCAAAAAATCGCGATAAGCATCTTCTCCATTTGAGATCGGTGTAGGGATTTTTCCTTCTCTTTTCATTAATGCAAGTTGTTTTTCAAAACTTTCTTGGATAAATTGATAAACTCCGCCAAAAACTTGTTCTCCAAAATTTTCAAAAACAGGAAACTCTTCATCAAAATCCGGAATTTCAATATTGTAGTCTGTTTCTCCTTCCCATTCAAATTCTGTAATTTGTGCGTTGTAATAGTACTTCATAACTTTTCTCCTTTTCTAAAACAACTATTATCATCTTACATTATGAATATGAGAGATTTATCCCCTCCAAAGAAAAAAACATTGTACTTTTTCAAATACAAAAAGATCCCGGATCACTTCCGGGACCTTCTTATCCTTTGATGTCATCTTCTTTTTTCTTTACGACAGCCATTCCGATCGCTACGATTGCCAACAACAAGATATTTGTCTTATTCTTTCGGATCATTTTGATCACTCCATCGGAAAATGATCTTCCCTGTGTAGACTGGCTATCAAGACTTATTTTTGTTGTCTCTCCAACAGCTATATCAAAACTTGTATCATCCAATACATAATCTTTTGTTTCTTTTCCATCAATGCGATAATCACTTGCTGGCAAGGAAATCTTCTGATGATACCCATTGGTTCGTTTCAGATTAACTTCATACTTCTGTTCTGTGTTTGTATCAATGATCTGTATTTTGACCGATCCGGGCAGCAGATCTGTATCGGTTAACTTAATATCCAGTTTTCCACCCTCTGCTGCCATTACTGTACTGCACAACATCATTACCATCGCCATCACGGCGATCACAATTCTTTTTAGTTTCATAAACTACCTCCAACTTCTTTTTTTAATAAAAACTTTCTCTAATACAAATATGAGATATTTGATCTTCATTTTTTGCATCATGAGGTTCCTTTTTCTTTTAAAGAAAACGTGCATCACTTTTCTGGTTCATTTTAACTTTTGATCCATCCTGTGATGCAACTCTTTCAGGTTGTTATATTTATTTCTCATTACGACTCATCTTGTTGATTCCTTTCACATTCTTCTTTTTTCAAAGGAGAGGGGGCGGTGTTTATTTTTTAAAAAAAGGGGGATGCATTGCATCATGAGATCGGGCATTGATCACTGCTGCCGCATGGTGCATCATTATTATGGTTCATTTCAATTCTCGGCAGCAGAATCCTTACGGATTCTATTCTTTTTTTACGCACTCATCATCTTATTGATTCATTGTCCTTTTTCTTTCAACAGAAACAAGGGCGGCTTTTTCTTTAAAACAAACAGGGGATTGGAAAAGGACTCACCTACTTCTGCTGCCATTTATGACTCACTTTTATGATGCAGATGGAGATGGTGGCAGCAGTCTTTCTTTCAATCCACAAGAATTGCATCACTGTTCTGATGCATTTTTATATCAATCTCTTCCTGATACACTCTTTCTTTAAAAGAAAATG
>ERZ1673693.349-NODE-349-length-61213-cov-56.087200_pt1 | contig 61213 bp, 69 predicted proteins | sample MGYA00580223_ERZ1673693 | MGnify/ENA primary metagenome ERZ1673693 (study PRJEB41218, sample SAMN15661741) | gut metagenome | host: Homo sapiens | place: Canada: London | collected 2015-08-20/2019-03-30 | study: EMG produced TPA metagenomics assembly of...
AACTGCCTTGAACAAGGAAAGATACCACCTAAACGGTGGTCCTTTCCAGACATTAACATCAAAAACAGTGTACCATAATGGAAACAAGAGATAAACTTTTTACCGAAGAACAGTATTTGAAGCAACTGAAAATGTATGATGAAGATATTAGTTATTATGAACAAATGCATCTTTCAGGAAAACATATAGGTTACGATTCTTTGTTCAATTATAGGCTTCGTTATTTATTGGTACAGTATTCTATGGGACAGGATATTGATAATCTGAAAAATAATTATGTGGAAGTCATCAAAACGATGCCGAGATTTTGGACGGATAACGGATTTTATATTGAAATGTTGTGGCTTTTGTCAATAGGTATCATGTTGGATTATGAAGATGACCTAATACAGAGTTTGGTGCAACTGATAAAAGATAGAGAAGCAAAAGACTATATTTATGACACCTTGATTAGATACAGATTCCCAGATTGGAAAAGGACTACAAACAAAGTATTATATCCGTCACCCTATCAAGCTGCTATCACTGTTACAGAGTTGGCAGAACAAGATAAGGCAGAAGCTGTAAAACGATTGGAAAAATACCTCAAAAAAGAATGGTATCGGGGTCATTCTGATTTATCTTGGCACAACGACCATAAATATGGTATCAACCATGACGGTTATTGGTGTTTTGAAAGCGGTGCATTGGTCAAAGTCTTGGGGCTAGATGATAGCAGCCTGAAAGGGCTGCCATATTATCCATACGATATGGTACACTGGAATGGGAATAAAATATGATGTTAACGAAGCAGGATAACGGACAAGCCGTTCCCTGCTAAACCATTAGCGTTGATATATGAGAAAAGAAATAATACAAGCAATCATTAAACCATATATGAAAAGCAAGTCATTCCAAAATAAAGGAATGCGTTTTACTAAAGATATGGGATTGTTTCAGATAGAGGTCGAAATTCAAAGCCAACGATATTACAAAGAGGAACATACTGAGAATTTCAGAATAAATTATTTTTTGTTTTGCCGTGAATTTACAGAACTATCGGGTAAGAAATTAAGCTTTGCTGGTGGGAGTATTGCAGAAGAAAAAAGTTCATGGATAAAAATAAATCCTCAAACTGATATAGAGCGATTAAAAAGTTGGCTTTTATGTGAACTTGATTCTATGCTGAATAAGTTGGAAAACAAATATTTAATAGAATATTTGTTAGATATTTGGTCAAAATATGATACAGACCTTCAATATCCGTTCTTGTTGGCAAAAAATAATCCAAAACAGCTTGATGAATGGACGGACGAAATGAAGTTTGAAATACAAAAATTGGATGCTAAACTTTTGGAGTTATCTTCCGAAAAATCAGAACAAGAAAAGAGAGATGATTGCTTGGATAAAGAAATGAGATTAGATGGCATTCGTATGAAAATAAACAGATTGGTTTCAAGTAGAAAGAATATATTAGAAACTCTTGATTTTATCCAATCAAACGCTAACAAGATCGAGATAACAGCTAAACGCTGTTCCTCACCAAACCATTATCAATTAAGTAGAAAACTAATTAAAGAATAGAATTATGTTATCACAGAAAGTTTTAGATTCGTTGAAGAATGAACCAAAGTTGCTTCCGGAAAATCAAGCAAAATACAAAGAGATTTTAGATAGACACGGTATTAAAAAGGACTCCGACTTTTATGTATTTATGTCTGAATATGGTGGAGATATTGACGGTACTCTCGGCTACATGATAAATGTACCTGAAGATTTGTCCGATACAGATAATAGTGTAACATATTTTTTGCGACAAAATGAAGGAGTACCCGATGAATATATCTCTTTGTTTGATTTTGAGTACGAGGATTATCTACTATATAACCTAGTAGATGATTCAGTCGTACTTTTGCCGGGCGGAAATATTGAGTGTCTGAGCAATAATACCTTTGATAAAAAATGGGATAGCTTTAATAGTTTTCTTGAAGATTTCTTAGGATAGAATACTTCACAAATATTGATAACACGCCGGGATAACGGACTTACGCCGTTCCCCGTCCAGCCATTAGCAACATTAAATATGGACACAACAATAGATATTGAAGAAGAAGTGATAGAACTTTTATTAGGTGAAAATTCTATTCGCGTGAAATTAAGGATGAAAGACAATATAGATGAAGACTTTCATACTCTTATGGTTGATTTAGATTTATTGATAAAAAAATATCAAGGTAAAACATCTGTACCTAAACGATTAGCATATGCTCTTTGTGACATATCATCAGACTTTAGCTTCAATGAAAATTTCTATTCAAAAGAAGAAGCTATAGCCATAGAAGATATGGGAATACAAATAATGGAAAAGGTATGTGAGTTTTATCAAAATTAAATTTAATATCCCATACTATGATATATGTTAGCAGTAAAAGAAAGAAAAATGAAACTATACTCAAAGCATTTCCTAATGCTTTAATTATAGATGTTACATCTAAATCTTCTGATAAATGGATTGCATTTAGTCCTTTTTATCCTCATGGTAATATACCTATTCCTTTTTCAAATGGTGAAATATCCAACAGTGTGGAAGGAATTTGGCAAGGTTTGAAAGTCTTTCAGAATATGGATATTGATGTATCAAAATTTCGAATATCCAGTATGAAAAATCTTAAAAGGACGACAAAAAAATATGGAAAGATATTAGGCCATAGGAAAGGTATTTATGGAAAGGAAATTCTCAATTATCATGATGCTCGTTTTCAAATATATATTCCTTCTTACAAATGGATATTAGAAAACAAACTATCTGATTTAGTTGCAGAATTATACAGGCTTAGTAAAAAAAATGATATTGTTTTATTAGATTACAATATAAACGAAAATATAGAAGATCTATCAAAACCAATTTCACATGCTGAATTGATAAAGATGTTTATTGAGAATAAATTATAATTAAGTTGCTAACGAGCCAAGTCAGCTGCTAAACGCAGCTCCTTGTCAAACCATTACTAACAATAGTACAATGAATAAAACTATCCAATCCATAGTATCATTGACGGCATTCAGTGCTTTGCTGATAGCCATAACATTATTTTGTGGTGGTTTAGGTTTTAGTCATCTGTTAGGGATATATGGCATTATGGAGTATTGCTTTTTAGGTTTACTTATTATTACAGATGTATTGCTAGTCTACAAGGTCTATAAACTATATGTAATGCATCCTAAAGCGATAATGTTATTGTTGGGATTGGAATGTTGCTCTGTCATTTTGTGGCTTGCCTTTATCTGTATAGACCAAAGTCTATTAGATTGGCAAATTACAAACTTCATATTGCAAGCTGTCAACTTAGACGGCTTCACGGGAGATGAACGAGGATTGAATATGCTCGCAGTCTTATGCGGCATTATTTATCCTCTTTTGTGGATTGGGTGTTTATTCACCGGATTGAGATTTATAAATAAGTTAGTAACAACGAAAGATAGCATTTGACGATGCTCCTTTCTAACCATTATCAGTAAAATGAATATGAAACATTTGAAGAAGTTTTGCATATATTTTATTGCGGTTTTTACCATCGCCGAGCTATGTGGCTTCACGGGACTTGTCATCAAGGAAGTGGACAAAGGCACGTTCTATAATCTGGCCACAAAAGAAGCACTTGACTTTTGTGTGCAGTTGGGACTGGCAGCATTTACATCACTGATTCCATACAGTCTAAGCGTTGCAACCTTTCTGGTATTCTGGGCTATGGACAGAGAAAAGTGGACGAGCTTTTTCCGTACATTGGCAATCGGGCTGGTTCTTGTCCTGCCTTTGTCGGCAATGACCTATTATTATGACTGGTTTGTGCGTCCACAGATGATGGTCATATCCGTCATAAAAAAAGTTGAAATGAAACAGAGCTATCCCCAGTCACTGGCAGACAAGTACGGTGTAAGCATGGAACAGATATTGAACAAAAAGCCTATGTCTATGTCCAAGACTAAGCTGACAACACAGATAGATTCTCTTGAAACATCTTTTCAGGCTGATATTGACACATGCGGACTGCTGCTCTCAATACTTCCGGACACCCTGGCATCGAAAGCCTATGACAGCTACAGATTGAAAGAAATTGGAGTTGTATATCAATATGCCGTTCATCCTGCTGCCAATGAAGACAGTTTGATGTTTATAGCACATTCAGAATTGTACCAGCACGCAATCGGTGCATGGGAAACGTCAAACGAACTGCAACGTCATAAACAAGAATATTTTGGCAGGACGCTCAATACCGGGTGTATATACATCGGTTATATCCTGTTTGCCTTCTTGGGCTATCTGCTACGCTACAAACCTATAAAGAAAATATTGGCTGTCTTTGCAATACTGATTGTAGCTGCCTGGATTTATCGTGAAATAAATTCTATTGTTCAAGGATATGCAAAGAAACTCAATACGGAATCCCATCAGATTGTGGTCGATACCTATAAAGAGATAGTTGGGATAAGGGAAAGCAAAGAGCGGGAAATGAATGCAGACACACAATTAGAATAATTATCTTAACTACAATAGACTAAGAACCATTAGATTAAATAATGAAAAAGATAAAATACTGATAACAACGCAGGATAACGGCAAACCGTTCCCTGCTGAACCATTACTAACAAATATGGATTATATATTTTATAGACTATATCGAATGTATGAAAAGCATGGCGACCCACCATACCTTAGTGCTGTCATCCACTTATGTTATAGCTTGGGCATATCACTCATTATAGCCTTTTTCGCTATTAAGGAATGGTATGACATGCAACATAAATATGCGTGGTTCTTAGAGGGACTTTATAGCTTATGCTTCTTACTCGTTCCTTTATGCCTGTTAATCATATATTGCTGTATTCGATACAGGAAAAAGAAAATTCTGGAATTAAAAAAGAAGTATCAAGGTTGCACAAGAAACAAGCTAATTTCTAATTGGATGATATTCTGCATTCCGATTTATATCGCAATCATAGGAATTTTAATTTTTCGTAAACTGTTTATAGCTTGATAAATCGGCAGATAAATTCGATTAGTCTTATAAAAATAAAGTTAGTAACAACGAAAGATAGCATCTAACGATGCTCCTTTCTAACCATTAGTAGCAAAGAAAAATATGAGAAAAATAACAGTAAAACCTGGTGAAGTTTTTGGCATACCTTTGTTTATGCCTAAAGATGATTGGCAATTGAAGACTAAACTAACAGAAGATGATTTATATAAAGATTTTGTTTTTGGAAGAGTAATAGAAACAAATTCTTCTGTGTTAGTTGAAATCTTTAATAAAGTTGGCAATGCTTATACTGAAATAAATGATATTATTGGTTCTGGAATCATGTTTTCTCCTCTTCAAATTTTTTGGGACGGAATTATTAAAAAAAGATGGAGAAAAATAGGACAAACAGAAAACTACAATAAATATAAAGATTCAAACTATGCAAATCTAAAAATGGTTTTCGGGGTTCCCGAAAATTTCAGACTAAGAGAATTTGCAACGGCAAAAGAAACTCCTATCACTTGTGAAGAAATGGAACGAAATCAGTATTCTTACTCAACGGTATGGTTTCCTATTGATTTAGAAAACAAAATAATAGAAACCTTGGCTAAAGCCAAGCATATAGATTGTCCTTGAAAGATCTATAATCTATTGGAAATAAATAGTAATTTGTTTATAAAATTCAAAATAGAGAGTTGAAGTTAAATAATATTATAAACATCAGTATCAATGGAATGGACAATCCATCATAGATACGGAAAATATAGTAAACTGATATACTTTTATAGCACTATGTGGATAAAAGTAAATTAAGCTACTAACAAGGCAGAGATAACAGCTTAACGCTGTTCCTCGCCAACCCATTATCAGTAATTTAATAGTATGAGATTATGAAAATATATAAAATCGGACAAGACTTTGATAATTATAAGTTCTTCGTATTCAAGGAAAATGATGAATTGAATAAAGGTATATGGGATTTTAGAGGTCAATCACTCATTAGTGGATGGAAAGGTCTTAACTTAGAATTATTTAGAGATAAAAGTAAAAAGAAAGACAAGCGAAGTGAAGACTTTGATGCTTCTTGTTTTTTTTCAGGTCATCTGATAGTAAATAAAAGAACCTCTTTATTGCTCTCTGAAAAGCTGAAAGACCAGATAGAAGTTTTACCAGTCAATGTGGTTGGAAACACTTCAGATTATTATTTTATAAATGTTCTAAATACGGTAAAAGCCTTAGATACAGAGTCTAAAAGCAATGAAGAAATCTTGATGATGGTGAGAGAAAATAACTGTGTCTTTAGTAAAAAAAATATCGAATCATATATCATATTTCGAGATAGTATATTTAATGGTAGTTATTATTGTACAGATGAATTTATAGATTTAGTGAAACAAAATTCAATTACTGGATTAAAATTTACCTGTGCAGGTATTGCTGAATAAACCACTGATAACAAGCCAAGTTAGCTGCTTAACGCAGCTTCTTGTCAAACCATTATAAACAGTAATGCAAAATATGAAACAGAAAATATACCATATCAGTATCTTTTTATTCTTTTGGTTTTGTGGAGTAGCCTATCCACAAAATCACAAAGCGGATATTTTGCAGCAAGACCTTTCTGGCTTGTTTGACAATTCAAGCATGATTGGCATATTAGGAGAAGATTGTAGCCGAATTGACATTCATATTACCGATGCTCGGAAAATGGATAGTAGAGAATATGAGATAATGGGTATCAGTCGTACCCGATTGTCCGTAATATGTCCGTTTAAGGGAAAGGTTTGTATAGATAGCATTTCTTCCTGTTCTCAAATAATAAAAAGTGAATATACGGAAGTGGACGGTTTCATATACGGGCATTACTCGTTTGAGGAATACGGAGATAAACGATATAGCGGTACATTCTCCGGTTCTTTCAAGCAAGGTTATCGGATGAGAGGACAACAAATAGAGAAAGGACGAAATGAAATATCAGAACTCAAATTGAACTTATCTGAATATCGGGGTAAGTGGAAATCCGCAAAGGGGCTGACAAAAGTCTGTTCCTGGGCAGATGAAATCATACCAGATACTCCTACAAACTTCTGCCTGTTTAATGATGCAGGAGAATGGGTTGTATCACCGAAATATCGTAAGAATGGTTGGGAAAATCTATATAATGCCTATCACAATGAGAATCTGACAACGGACGAGATACAAAAGGCTCGTGAAGTGGAAGAACAGGAATGGTGGGTAAATAAAAGCCAATCATGCAAAGTAAATTGAGTTTATAACAAAGCGTGATAACGCTTACAGCGTTTCCCGCTTAGCCATTATCAGCAACACTTATGATTATGCATAAAAAAATAAAATCAAAAGGTTCTATAATTAAATATGAGCCGTTATCTAAGCAATGGTCAATAATATCAGGTGAACTATTTTATTTTAATAATGATTCTCATCAGTTTGAATTAGATTTGAATCCTTATGGAGACCCAGAGCCTGTTCCAATATCGGATTTGAGAAATCAAAAGGATAAGCTGACATTTAATATAGTACTCAATTCCGAAAGAGTGGATTATACTATTTGCAGCAAGTACAAATCTGACCAAATTATCTATCAAATGATGATAGATTTGAATCAAAAATTTCAATATAAGCCGAATGAAATTGATAAGTTTTATGTCGAATTTGAGAAATCAACGTTAAAGAGAATTGAACTGATTAGGTACAACGGCATGAAAATAGACAAATCATTAATTATAGTTTTTGATAAAGAAGGTGATTTTGTTATTAAATATCCTTTTGAAAAATTGATATTGCAATCTATAGATATTGATGAGACTTCTATTATTTGTAGGACACCTGACGAATTGATTGAATGGGAACCAAATATTCAGCCATTAATATTTAGTTATATCCGCAAAATAATTACCACCGGCTTAGATAAAGCTGATAACAAAGCGTGATAACGCTTGACAGCGTTCCCCGCTAAACCATTAGCGAAAACATATTAAGATGAAACGGATAGAATTGTTTATGAATATGCTATACTATTGTAATTATATGATTTTTCATAAGGTACAAAAAGGTCTTGATTGGCTTGTTTTCTCTATATTGGACAATGTATGTACACGAAAGTTCTGCAAAAGCAATGGTTACTGGAAATATGTAAACAACTTTAAGCAGATGTATAATAAATTTATGTGGTTTTCAGAAAATAAAAAGAAACCGCCGGTTAAGATTCTTAGTATGGCAGACACAGGAATTATTTTATTTATTTGCATTAACTCGTTTACAATACTGATTAACTTACTTACAATACTGGATGCTATAGCTATAAAAACAGATATAGAAGAATATGATTTTTTCAATAACAAAATGGTATTGGGATTACTAATAATTATTCTTTGTATAATGATATATTTTACTTATCATGTTTTTATAGATAGGAACGATAAATATGTTTCTTATTTCAAGAAATTCAGGAAACAGAAATTTTGGAAACTATTTATATGGTATATACTATCTTATAGTATGTCTATAGCTTGTCTTTCTATAACTTTAAGGTTTACTCTGACAAAATAATAACAGAAAGAATATTTCGCTAACAACGCAGGATAACGGCAAGCCGTTCCCTGCTGAACCATTAACATCAAAAGCAGTGTACCATATATGAAAACGATTGACAATTTGAGTATAAAAGAAAATTCTCAGCCCCTAATTAGATATAGAAATATAAAAAATAGAAACGACTACATCTGTCTAAAAAAAGAATTAAGATTCAATAGTTCTGATTGTCAAGATACGCAGGTTGTTGATATGGCACAAAAAGCGGTAGATTATGCTTATGACAATTTGAAAGAGCCTGAAAACATCTATGAAGGATATGACATAGAGTTTGAAGCTGAAATTACAGATATTGCATTAAGCATAGACGCCCATTTACGAAAAAATAAGAAGAATAAAAAATCAAGCAATATCCGAAAGTTTGTATTAGATGTTATCAACACCGAAAAATACAAACAAGGGAGAAGCGGTTTTATTTACTTGCTTTATATTCTTAAAATGGATGATAACTTAAAACAAATAGCCATTGAGAAAAAAGATTTTTGGAGTACCCCACGTATAGCATTCCAATTGCTATATGCTTTATATAAACGGAAAATAAAGGGGTTTTCACAAGAAGCAGAAATGCTAATAAAGAACTTTCCTAAAAATAAAGAATTGACAAAATATGCACATAAATATATTGAACAACAAACAAATGAAATATGTAAGACCTTGTGATTATGGTGTATTGATATGGTACACTGGAGTGAGAATAAAATATGATGTTAACGAAGCAGGATAACGGCAAGCTGTTCCCTGCTGAACCATTAGCGAAAACAGAAACCAGTATGATACAGCAAATAGAAAAACTTAAAAAAATAATCAATCAAAACAGCATGGGGCATTTGCCTTTATCCTATCGTGTTGATTTGATGAAACAAATAGGCAACCCCCAGACAGTGCAAAAAGTGTTGTGTGAGTGCTGCAAAAAAGCTTGTTCCTGCTTTCCAGAAGAATTTGGAGCAGAAAGCCTGTTATACGATGTCTTGTCGGAAATGGACAGTTATCTGTACAAGAATAAAGGAACTACCGAAAGCATATTGGTCTCAATAGAACGGCTGCGCAATTATGTGGAACAATCCGCAGACAGTCCCGAAGGCATGGCAGGTTGGGCTATCATAGCTTTGGGATATGCAATCCATTACGATGCAGCTTCCATATTGTCAATAGAGGATTATGATGGTGAAGATGATGATGCTTTCGACTTTGAAAGTTGGAATGCGGATTTTATAGGCTCGATAGCTTGCTCTGGCAGCAATCCTTTCGTGGAAACAGGAGACGTAGAGAAACGTAAGGAGTACTGGCTGTGGTATGTAAAAATGGTATTGGAAGTTTCTCAAAATCCAAATGCCAAATACCAGTCATTGCCAGTATGCAAAAGAGCAACTCCTTTAATTGATATACCTGTTCGTCATCAATTAGATTTAGTAAAAACAAATAAAAGAATATCTTTTGATGATATTAGAGATGCTATTTTACTTCAAATACCCTCTGGAATGAAATGGGATTTTATAGATGTTTTATTTGTATCATGCACCAGCAGTATGTTAAATATACGCTTTTCTACTGGAGATAAGATAAAAATAGGAACGATGGCGACCATCAATATATGCAAGGAATTTAGATTAAAACGAAAAGAAATGTATATGTATTATCCAAAGGAAGGTGCTTGGTTTTCTCTAAAAATGGTCATTACCTCAAATAACTCTTATAATTTGGATTTTAATTATGATAATTGGGATGAAATTCCAAGTTATTTTCAGGAATTAGATTGGATTTTGAGCTTTTACACCAAATTTCCACGAAGTAAAGAATATACACCTCTGTGGTTAAGGAAAATAGTTGGAAGAAGAAATCTGTATTTGACTTAGTATCTGTAGGTATATAAAATAATTTCGCTAACAACGCAGGGTAACGGCAAGCCGTTCCCTGCTGAACCATTAATGTTCGACTTAAAAAAGTAAATATGAAGATAATAAATTGGACATTACTTTTTCTTGCAGCGTTTTTTTGTTGCTTTGATAGCGTGAAAGCAAATCCATTGCGGCAAGATACGATACGGGATGTAACCTATCAACTTTATCCGTTGGGGGTTGCCTGCCGTGACAATGATATGGCAACCATAAAACGGTTGCTGGCTGGAAAAGATGAACCTATGGCAATGGGTAACGATTTTTATGAGTTTGACATATTCTATACGGCGATTTACTTTGATAAAGAGGATGTACTGAAATATGCCCTTACCAGGTATAAGGACATTAATAACAGATTATATAGTGACGAATACGGGCTGACGCTCCTGACATACGCTTGTAAATTGTCTAATGTGAAGTTAGCCCGTATATTGCTGGAGCATGGCATTGACGTAAACGGTTACCAAAGTCCATACGATACATATAAAGTATATCCGATTATGGAAGCCATTGCCAATAATAACATTGAACTGGTTAAATTGCTTTTAGAATATCATGCAGATCTTAATATAAAAGATAGTAACGGCAACACCCCTCTTGCTTTAGCAAAGGAAATAGGTGCAAAAGAAGTAGAAGATTTGCTTTTGCAATGGAAGGAACAACAAAAAAATAATGCTAACAACGCAGGATAACGGCAAGCCGTACCCTGCTAACAATTAGCAACAATTATATTGAAAATGAAAAAAAGAAAAGAGACGATAAGTCGTTTTGAGTTAAATAACTTGATACAAGAGGGTAAGAAATACAGGTATTATTTTTTTGATTATCTGTATTATCGATTGTATGTTGGTTATCGGAGACATAATGAACCTGCACGTATCAGTTCCTGTCTCTTTTTAGGGATGATTTGTATAATACTGTTTGGCTTTTTAGGTCTTTTCTTTAACATAGTACTGAATTATGATTGGTTATTAGACAACTTTACCCCCATTCAGGTGAAAGGAATATTTGTGGGGTTAGGAATTTTTTTCCCTATTGCATTTTTTATTCGATACAATCGTAAAAGGACTACCGCTATACTTTTGAAATACAAAGGCAATATATGGAATAAGATAATTCCTGCATGGATAATATATTTGTCTCCTATATTAATATTCTTTATATGCATATTGATGTGTAAAATATTATTTCATCTAAAAATGATTTGATGTTTAAGAGATTAAATATAAAAATCCGCTAACATGGTAAAACCAACAGCAGAACACTGTTGCTCACCAACTTATTACTGACAAAAATAAATCAAGATTTTAGAACAACAGCTTATGAAAAAGATTATTGATTACCTGTTTTACAGGTATTATATGGTTTGCTTAAAAAATAAGGAGTTCCCTCGTTTTGGAGCCACCTGTATATTGGCAGAAATTATTATGATGGCTTATTTATTTGCCGTACTGATACTGTCGTTTCTCTTAACGAGAGATTTCTTTTTACCCAATACATCCGGTAGAGCAAGAATTATAATAGGAATAATAGGCTCGTTTCTTCCTTGGATTGTCATATATCTACATTACAACAAAAAAAGAATAAACGCTTTATTGGAAAAATATCAAAACAATAGATACAATACCAAATATTCAGACAAGGCGGTGTTAAGCCTCAGTTATATAGTACCAACAGTAGGGCTGATTCTGATGCTGATCCTTTATCAGTTCAGATAAATTACAACATATCTTATATATATAAAGTTGATGGAATGAAAAATTTAATGGAGAAATACTATAATGTGATTTATTATTGTGCATATAAAATACTATTCTATATTTTATATAGACTTATTAATCCTTACTATTGGTTGGGATTAAAGAAATGGAATAATAATTATATAAACCGTTGTATATTAATTAATAAAAAATTAGAGACTGATGCGGCAGACAAAGGCATAAATGTATGGATTTCAGTCATGGCTATTACTTCTGTGTATCGAATCAGCCTTTGGATAATTGCCGTTGTATGTATTATCGGTATTCAGTTTCCAAGAATAAAAATAACATTGATAACTGCATTTATATCTGATTCCATTTTTTACCCTTTACTAATAGTTATAGGATTATTTGTGTATTATATTAATGATTATTTCTTATTTAAGAACGACAAGTACAGAAAGTATTTCAAGCAATTTGATAAAGAGAAAAAATATGTACAATATTATAGTATCTATTTGATTTCCATAATCATACAATTTACAACTTTCTATATTTTACTCAAAAGCTTATAATAGAATAACTGCTCATCAAATAAAGTCAATATATTGATATTCAGTCTTGCCCATAAGACAATATGATATATGTATTCCGAATAGAAACCGTGCATTGATTTTTGTCAGGATTTGGAACAATAGTCCAGCGACTCCACGCTACTTTTGCCGGGAAACCATTATAAACCATTAAAACAGAGAAAGATGAAGCTGAGAATTACAGAAGCGGTGCTTGCGGAGGCATACAGGGCAAAAGTGTGCAGGGAACGGATGGAAGAACTGGCGGAGAGCATACGGAAGTCGGTGAAGGAACGGCACTCGCTGCCGAAGATGAGAATACGGCTGGCGGAGTACGGCAATGACACGGAACTGATGCTGACGGCAGTGAGCGCACTGCGGAAGGATAAGGAAGCACCGTCGGCAAGGGACAGGGATTTCAGGGCATGGATGCTCATGCTGTGCCGCTCACGCGAGCATGAAGTGATCTGCTACATGTGCAATGAACTGACGGATGCATGGGAACGGAAATACCGGACACGGGAAATGCTGGTGCTATGCGACGTGCTGCATACACTGAAAGGCCATGCACGTACGAACGAGATGACTAACAGGGTATGCGACTATTTCTTCAGGGAAAGACGCAACAAGCTGTATGGCAAGACTTTCCGCATAGAGGAAAAGGATATGGCATACGCCGAGAGCAGGCTGCCGGAACTGGACAAGGCGGTATTCCGCATGACAGTGAACCACTACAGCCACCGCACATTCGTGGCGGAAGAACTTGCCGGACTGTGCGGCATGGGCTATTCGCTGATGCGGCGCAAGTTCAAAACATACTACGGTATGGGGCCATCGGAGTGGCTGCGCCGGGAGCGGATAAGGCGCATAGAGGAGGATATGGAATACCGGGTGGAACTGCCGCTGAAGGAAGTAGCCGAGCGCAACGCCTTCGGCTCGGCAAGCAATTTTGCGGACTTCTGCCAGAAGCAGACCGGAATGAGTCCGTGCGAACTGAAAGCCATAGGACATGAGAAATGGGAGAAGCGCAGGATGGATTTCTGGAACCAATAAAAACGCGCACTGATTTTTATCAGAATCTGGAACATCCCTTCGGGAAGGTTCCACTAACTTACCGCCTAAAAAACAATCCGAAAATACATGAACAACAATACATTTTCAAGATGGAAGGAATCCCTCCACCTGAAAATCCTGTCGGGCTATCTCATACTGGGACTGCTCGTACTGGGCATCATCACGGCCGTATGGTACGAAAAGCAGGTATTCGAGCAAGCGGAGGCAGAGGAACGCAGCCTGCTCATGCAGCGTGCTGCCGCCAGCGAAGCATACCGGGGACTGATCACACTGTTTCTGGACAATGACCGCGCAATGCTGTGGGACGACTCGGACATGGATACATACGACCGTCGGGAATCGCACACGATGGAGGTAATAGACCGGCTGAAAGGCTACTACGGAGAACCGGCGCAGACGGCAAGGATAGACACGGTAGTAAGGCTGCTGCACGAGAAACGCAGGCTGATCGAGCGGATGGTGGATATGCCGACCACGGCGTACCGCATGGACAGCCTGCTGGAACGCCACCTGCCCGGACTGGAGCAGACGGCATCGGTACGGACAACGACAGTGACGGAACGCACCGAACCGGAAGAGGAAAAGAAACGGGGCGGGCTGTTCGGCCTGTTCCGCAAGAAAAAGAAAGAAGAACCGGCACGCACGACCACACGGGTGAGCACGACACCCAACACCCGGCACATTGCGGAGATGCGGCGGTTTGAGGAAGAGATGCGTACGGCACTGGCAGAGCAGGAACAGGCATTCTCCCATCTGTCGGACTCACTGAAAATACGCAACAGCATACTGAACCGGAACCTTTCGAGGCTGATACGGGAAATCGGACAGGACGAGACGGAACGCATGGAAGAAAGGCACATGCGGGTGGCGGAACTGAGAGAAACGGCATTCGTACTGATATGCGGCATATCGGCGGCAGGTGTCCTGTGTGCGGTGTTGCTGTATGCAGTAGTCCGGAGGGACATCCGCCGCCGCACCAGAGACAGGAAACAGCGGGAGGAACTGATAGAGACCCTGCGCCGGTCGGTCCGGGAGAATGAAGAGCTGATAAAAAGCAGACAGAACATCATGCAGACGGTGACGCACGACCTGCGCTCACCGCTGACTGCCATACGCGGCAATGCGGAACTGATACTGAAGGACGGGAACCGGGAGGCAACGGCGCTGCACGCGGAGCATATACGGCAGTCGGCAGAGCGTATGGGGGCACTGATGGAGAACCTGCTGGACTACTACCGCATAGACAACGGAAAGGAGACCGTCAGGGTGAAGCCGTTCAGACTGGCGGGAGTGGCGGAAACACTGGAAACGGAGTTTGCCGCACGGATGGAAGAGAAACGGCTGGAGTTCAGAGTGAACAACGCCGCTGACGAGGTGGTCATGGGCGACAGGAACCTGATACTGCGTATCGGCAGCAATCTGCTGTCGAACGCACTGAAGTTTACGGAACGCGGGGGCGTGACACTGACCGCCCTGTATGCCGGAGGGAAATTCACGCTTGCGGTGGAAGATACCGGAGGAGGAATAGACAAGGACAAACGGGAACAGATATTCAAGCCGTTCGAGCGGCTGAGCAATGCCGCCACGCAGGACGGCTTCGGGCTGGGACTGTCGATAGTGAAAAGCCTTGCGGAACTGATGGAGGGCAGCATATCGGTGGAGAACATACGGAACACGGGCAGCCGCTTCAGCGTGGTGTTGCCGCTGCCCCAGGCGGAGAAAGCCGGAGAGACAGACCGCAAGGCAGCAGCGAGGCGGACAAGACTGGGCGGATGTTCGGTGTTGTCGCTGGACAACGACAGCATCATACTGGGGATGATACACGACATATTCGTGCAGAACGGTGTGCACTGCGACACCTGTACGAGCACGGGGGAAATGGCGGAGAAGCTGCGCGAGGGACACTATGACCTGCTGACCACGGACCTGAAGATGCAGGACGCAAGCGGCTACGAGGTGCTGGAACTGCTCCGCACGTCGGACATAGGCAACTCACGCACCATCCCCGTGATGGTGGTGACCGGCTCGAAAAGCATCACGAAAGAGGAACTGGCAGGTGCTGGCTTCGGCTCGGTGCTATACAAGCCGTTCTCCATCGACGAACTGCTGGCAGCCGCGGAAGAATGCATCGGTGAGGACAGCACCCCACGCATAGACCTCGGCCCGCTGTTCGCATACGGCGACAAGCGGCAGAGGCTGGAATGTCTGGTCAGGGAAACGGAGAAGGAAATGGCCGCCATACGGGAGGAAGCGGAAAGGTGTGACAGGGACAGGCTGGACTACTGGATACACCATATCCGCAGCTCGTGGATGCTGATACATGCCGAAGGTCCGCTGCAGGAGCTGTATGACGTACTCCACGGAAACGGGACGGCAGAAGAAATCAGGGAGTATGCCGGAAAGGTAACCGGTCAGGGCGAAACGATCATCCGGCTCGCCCGAAAGGAAATGGAGAGAACGGTATGGGAAGAATAATAGTAATAGAAGACAACCCGGTATTCCGCGACCATGTCTGCGGAATGCTGGAGAAGGCAGGCTACAAGACCCGCACGGCATACGACTGTGCCGGGGCACGGAGGCTGCTGGAGGAACTGGACAATGGGGACATCATCGTGTCGGACCTGCGTCTGCCCGACGGGGAATGTACGGAAGTGCTGGAGCGGATGCGGGAAGCGGGTATCAGAAACCCGTTTGTCATCATGACCGACTATGCGCAGGTCGCATCGGCTGTCAGCTCCATGAGGCTGGGAGCCGAAGACTATATCCCCAAGACCCTGCTGCAGGAAAAGCTGCTTCCGAGGATAAGTGAGCTGGTACGCAAATCGGAAAGAAGGCATACCATGCCCATACTGGAGCGCAGAAGTGCCGCATTCCGGACCATCGACCGGCGTATCTCACTGGTAGCCCCGACGGACATAGGGGTGCTGATACTTGGAGAAAACGGCACGGGCAAGGAACACGTAGCAGAAAAGATACATGCGCAGAGTACCCGGCAGAAAGGTCCGTTTGTCGCGATAGACTGCGGTATGCTGACACGGGAGCTGGCTGCATCCGAGCTGTTCGGATACGAGAAAGGTGCATTTACGGGAGCGACAGCCGGAAAGAAGGGCTGCATGGCGGAGGCTGACGGCGGCACGCTGTTTCTGGACGAGGTGGGCAACCTGCCCGCTGAGGTACAGCAGAAACTGCTGCGTGCGCTGCAGACCAAATGCTACCGTCCGACGGGCTGCACCCGCGAACGGAAAGCGGATGTGCGCATCGTGGCGGCGACCAACGAGAATCTGGAGAAGGCAGTGGAGGAAGGACGTTTCCGGCGGGACCTGTATCACCGCCTGAAGGAGTTTGTCATCAAGATACCGCCGCTGCGGGAATGCCGGGAGGACATACTGCCCCTTGCGGAGTTTTTCCGGGAGCTTGCCAACGAGGAACTGGGACGGCATACGGAAGGATTCGACAAGGAGGCGGAAAAGGAACTCATGAGGCGGATGTGGGCAGGAAATGTGAGGGAACTGAAACAGACGGTGCGTTCCGCCGTCCTGCTGACGGAAGGAAGGCTGATAGGAGCCGACAGGCTGGAAGCGGAAAGTATGGCACATGTAGGCAGCTCCCTGCTGCTGAAAGACGGGAATGAGGAAAGGGAACGCATCGTGCGGGCACTGGCGCAGGCGGACGGGAACCGCGAAGTGACTGCCGGACTGCTGGGTATCAGTCGCACGACCCTGTACAACAAGATGAAAGAATACGGTATCATGCAGAAAAAGAGCGAAAAATGAGAAAATTTCGACTGAAAATCCTATCTTTGCATGAACATAGGAGAAATACGGTACGGAGAAACACGGTTTCCCGTACCGATTAAGATATAGTATAGAATAAGACCGCAAGGCGTTTCGAGCGAAAATCTGGTAAATTGGAACTACAGAGGCGATTGTGTGATGCTTATGCTATGCTTGGGCATAGCGTGCATTCACATACTCTCTGTAAAGGCTTTACCAGAGCCGTCGCTTGAAAGTAGTGTGAATTGCACGCTACTTTTTTATATACGGTTTCCGGTCGCAACAGAATGACCGCTATGGCAAAAGTCCGATTACTCGCCGTCCTGACGATGGACGGCTGTCCGGCAGAAACAACCGGTCTGTCCGGGCGATGGCTTGGTTCCGACCAGTACGGGATAGGTGCGCTGAAAGAGGCTGCCACCTGCGTCCTGACAGAAGACACGTCGCTGACACTCCTCTCCAACCGGATGGAAAACACCGGCGATTCCCTGAACTATCTGATAGAAGCAACCGAAAAGACGGCAGGTATCATCAACGGCATGATACGGATGCGGCTTGTGGATGAAATCATCCTCTACATGGTTCCCGTCATTGCGGGAAACGGCAGCAGGCTGTTCCAGTCGTCGCTGCCCGAAAGCGAATGGACATGCACGGGAAGCAGACAATGGAAGGACGGCATGGTACGGATAGCCTACGGACGGAAAACACTCCGCCAACGGGTGGTGACGTTCGGAAAATGAACGCCCGGTACGTTCAAAAAGTGAACGTACGTTCAGATTCTGAACAAAAAATGAGGCGTTGGGAAAAGCTCCAAAAAATATTTTCATTAAATATTTCACTGAATATCAGTGTGATATATTCATACGAAAAGAAAAACACTCCCGCAGGACCGCTATTTGTCCCATAGTTTTATGTGCGCACACTTCAAACCAAGTGTAATAACATAAAACTGAAAGAAAAATGGAACACCTCATATTGACAGAAACAGACTTCTTCCGTCTGATAGACAACCCCGGCTCTACCGGACTGGGAACCGCATACAACGAGTTCACGACCACAGTCGTATCCCTGTGCAAGGAAACGGAAACTGTCTGCCGGACTGTTTTCGCACTGAGCTATGCGGAAACGGAACTGCAATATCACGATGCCATGCAGGAGACGGACTCCAGCCGCAGCATGTATGTGAGAAAGGCGCTGTCGTTCGTGCGCAAGATGCTGAAATATTATCAGGTACGGCTGCATCGAGGCGGAGCCTTTGATGGAGGCGAAAAGACAAACCAAAGGCAGGACGAAGCCGCAGCGATGCAGTGGACGGGAAGCACGGCCGAGCTGGTGGAACTGATTTACGGTCTGGACGAAATGAAGCTCATCAACGGAGGGGAAACGGGCATCAAGGAGCTGCTGGCGAGATTCTGCCGCATGTTCGGTGTGGAGATAAAGGAGAACCAGTGCTACAACACCTATGCGGACATCAAGCGGCGGAAGAACGAGAGCCGGACGTATTTCTTTGACAGGGCGGCGGAACGGCTGAACCGCAGGATGATGCGGGACGAGGAGGCGGAACGGAAGAGGCGGTGAAATACGCCACAAGCAGGAACAGAAAATCCGTAACACGACAGGGAAAGGCTGTACGTGTTACGGATTTTCTCTTTTCATCTGACCGTATATCCGGTTATCTGCCGCTGAGGAGGTATTGCAATTCGGGGTCGGACTGTATGCGCTGCAACTCGTCGGCAACAATCTGCCGGACCTCGGCACGGATACGGTTGTAGTTATCCTGGATCATCTCCTTCATGCGGTCGTTGCCGCCGGCATCGGTAAAGTCCGTGATGACTGGAATAGGCTTGTAAGCCTGTTCCTCACGCTTCACTTTCTCGGCATCGACCACAATCTCGCAATGGAAAATCTTCTGTTCGATGCGCTCGTCGTAGTTGTCGGCGACGGCTCCCACGAACATGCCCTGCGTGAGCGTGGAAATCTTGCTCGCCGGAATCAGGCTCTCCATCTGCGTATTGATGGAAGTGGACTTGTCCTCGCGGTTGATGGTGATGCTCTGCCGCCTCTGGAGAATCTTGCCGAAACGCTCGGAAAGGGTCTTGGCGGTCTCGCCCACGACCTGACCGGAAAAGATGTTGCCGACGGTGTTCATGACCACGGCGGCCTCCTTGTCGCCGTAGTCACGCTTGAGTTGGGAGAAGTCCTGAAAACCCAGCAGGGTGGAAACCTTGTTGCTTCGGGCGGTGGCAATCAGGTTGTCCAGCCCCTTGAAATAAATCGTGGGCAGCTCGTCGATGATGATGGAAGACTTGAGCCTGCCCTTCCTGTTGACGAGCTTGACGATGCGCGAGTTGTACAGCCCCAACGCCGCCCCGTAGATGTTCTGGCGGTCGGGATTGTTGCCGACACAGAGAATCTTCGGCTCGTCGGGATTGTTGATGTCGAGTGTGAACTCACTGTCGGACATGACCCAGTAGAGCTGCGGGGAAATCATGCGCGAGAGCGGAATCTTCGCCGAGGCTATCTGACCGGCGAGCTGTTCCATCGCCCCGCCCTGCCAGGCGTCCATGAACGGGGAAAGGTAGTTCTCCAGTTCGGGATAGCTGGTGAGAATCGGGAACAGGTCCTCGTAACGGCGGTTGAGCAGCTCGATGGCATGGGGAAAGGTGCAGTATTTCCCGTCCTGATAGATACGGAGGAACCATATCACGGCGGCGAACAGGATAATCGGAGACTCGACAAAGAAGTCGCCCTGCTTCTGCACATCGGGTAAGTCAGAGGCATTGCTGCCTCTTCCTCCCCTAAGAACCGTACGTGAGAGTTTCCCCTCATACGGCTCAAGCAACTCAATATTTCTATTTGTTGTTAGAAATCGGCTCATACTTTCAACAGTTTCGTTTATTTCGCTTGTAGCAGTTGTTATGGACAAGTTGCCGTACAATTGAACCACCAACAGATATTTCATTGACGTTCCATGCTTTTGTACAATCTATCTCCTTGCCGCATAACGGACAAGTCCGCTTCTGCTTGTTCCATAAATATAAGAGTGACTTACGTCCTTTGAGAGATTCCAGCATTTGTTGCTCCTTTCGCTGAAAGAAATAATCATCGTATTCCGGGTCGAAAGGGTTTGCCTCCCCCTTGACTTGCTTGTACGGAGTATAATGTATATCCGACAACCTTTTAAGGGTCAGGTAGTTCACTTTCTTGCTTTTTGTTTCATATTTCCATGCAAACGTCCATTTACGCCCCCGAATTTCATGCCAATACTTATCTGCAACCCAAGACTTGCGTTTCTTTGGGTGGCGACGTAAAGCCCATTTCTTTGTGAGGTTGTAAATGTGATTGTCGCAACCGTGAAAAGCATTGGTTGATGCACCATATCGGTAATAGTTTCCCCAACCTGTTATCACAGGATTGAGCATTCGTATCAGCGATTCCTGCTTACACATTTTATGTCCTTTAACGATGTCACTGATTTTTGCCCTAAAGCGTTTCTGTGCATCTTTGGACGGAGATGTGTACAGCCTTTTGCCGAACTTCCTTACATTGAAACCTAAGAAATCAAATCCATCGTATATGTTCGTAATGGTAGTTTTCTCTTCGGATAAGGTAAGACCCCTTTCTTTGAGAAATTCTATCACCATTGGTTTGACCTCGTTTTCCAATAATTCCTTATCTCGACCTGTGATTATAAAGTCGTCCGCATACCTGATAAGATTCACTTTGTAGTGGAATGTCTTATAGTTGATGAAACGTCTTTTGAATCTTTCAGCCAAGAGTGGTTGAAGTCCGTCAAGTGCCATATTTGCAAGTGTCGGTGATATGATACCTCCTTGTGGTGTACCCTCTTCTGTCGGGAACAGTTTACCATTGAATACAGCTCCACATTTCAGCCATTTTCTGAGTATTGTTTTATCCATAGGGATATTTTCAATAAGCCAGCCGTGACTGATGTGGTCGAAGCAACCCTTAATATCTCCCTCCAAAATCCATTCGGGGGAATGCTGGCGATTTAGAACCGTATCAATCTGACGAATTGCGTCCATTGTCCTGCGCTTCTTTCGGAAGCCGTAAGAAAAACGGTCGCCTGTCGTTTCGGCTATCGGTTCCAATGCCATGAGATATAATGCTTGCATCGCCCTGTCTTTCATGGTCGGTATTCCCAACGGTCGGAGTTTACCGTTCTTTTTCTTGATGTGAACCCTACGGAGCGGCTGTGGATGGTAGCCACGACGTCTAAGTTCACCGATTGCTTTGTACTTGCGCTTGGGAGAGTCCCAAAGCTGTTTATCTACTCCAGACGTATTCTTCCCTTTGTTGGAAGTAACCCTCTTTACTGCCAATGCCTTGGCGTAAAAAGAGTGGGTAAGCATCCACTGCAAGGTTTTCACCTTGTTATGTCTGCCTTCTTTCTGAGCCTTTACAATACGCGCTTGTAGCTTTCGGACATAGGTTTCACACTTAGACCAGTTCATACCGTCCCAAGTCAGATTCCTGCTGTCAGCAGGCGCACACGATGTTTTAATCTCGTTCATTTGCTTTCCTCCTTTTGAAAGTTCTAAAAGTTATCTTGTAAAGAGTTACCATATACGGAAGTCTGCCCACTTTCGTGTCGGATGATGTTACCCTCATTAACTCGTGATGTTGGTTCAATCCGTATCCTCCCCATTACAGGGCGGCATTCGCTTTCTCCGTTATCTCATACCTGCACCCCATTCGGCTTGCCTTGCGGTTCGCTTACTCGCATTATTACGAGAGAGATACAGGCTTGCCCTGTTCCACGCAATTGACAAACGGATAGTTTAGGTTCTGCCAAGTCCGCCGGCAGTGCTATGTCCGTGTAACCCCAACATGGGCGAGGGTTATCCGACTGCTTACCTTTTGGTGAGAGCTAAAGTATCTTGCGCTCCTTCAAACCTTACGACGGCTAAAGTCAGTTCACATTACGTTAACCATGCTATCCAGCCTCGCCACTCGACGGTATGATACTAACCGCCCTTGACGTTCCCTCACGGTTCAGTCTTGTCCTTTCGGAAAGTGTACTTTGTCCTATAAGCTTAGCACAACCCATCACTGGAGATGCACCTTATAGTAGGCTACCGCTGACGGAACAGCGGGTTAAATCTTACAATATACATTGTTGTTTAACAATCAATTACGTGACTTTCCAGGTCACACCCACGTCTTGTTCAAATTGAGCATTATCGTGTAGGCACTCTCGTAGGCATCGGTGATGTCCTCCATGAAATCCGGATGGATGGGATTGCAGCGGTGCGAGCGCCGCGGGTCGTCGAAGTTGATGACGTAGAACTTCGGCCTGACCCTGTATGCGTCCATGTGGTTCAGCAGGTGGTTGTAGGCGATGGTGGAAAGGTCGCTGAACTTGAAATCGTAGATGTACATCGCAAAGCCCTTCTCAATCTGCTGTTTGATAAAGCTGTTCACAACGGCATAGGATTTTCCGCTGCCCGGCGTACCCAGTACGATGGTGGCACGGAACGGGTTTACCACATTGATATAGCCATTGTTCCACCTCTTCCTATAGTAGAAACGTGTAGGCAGATTGACGGAATACCCGTTCTCCATGAGGCGGGTCTCCTGCATGAAGCTCTCGTTCTCGACATTGAACACGTCTTCCATGAGGTTGGTACGCAAAAGACGGCTCATCCATGTGCCTGCCATGAGCAGGCAGACATAGCCCGCCGCCATCGAAGCGGTGTAGAGACCCGCAACCGCCTCCACCGGAAGCGGCAGGGAGAGCACCCACCAGTTGCCGAAGAACAGCACCAGCCCCGCGGCAAGTACCGTCCAGATCCGGCGCCAGGTGATTTTCTCCTCCTTGACTCCCTTCGTGCCGAGGCACGAGAGCGCGAGCAGAAGAAGGGCAAAGAGCTTCGTGTAGAGAATGTGATGGAACAGTCCGGCGGTACGGTCGAAGTTCATCAGTACCCGGTCCACGACTCCTATGCCGATGCCCCACAGCCTTACGGCTTCGTAACAATACCAGTAGAGGTGGATGACCACCAGAATAATGCTTACGGCACGGAGAAAATCCATGATTTTCGCCAGTGCCCTCAAATCGTCTTCCTGTTGTGACATAATCTGTTTCTGTTTTCAAGTGAATGACTGAATTATAATCCCTGTCCCTTGCGGCGCTTTTTCCGCCTGCGCCTGAGGTCGCGCTCGAAGGCGGCTTCCTCGGCCTGTGCGCCCGAAGCGTCGCCGCCGAGCAAGCCCAAGCCAGAGGAATACCCCTCGTCGTATTCCACGGCGGGACGGGTGTCGGGCTGCTGCCCGTCCACGGCGATGGTGAACGGTATGGGCGGAGTGCCGGCATACGGCAGGGTGAAATGCTCCTGCAGGGCATTGGCAGAAAACTCCCTGCCCAGACGAGAGCCGTTGAGCACACAGCCCGTGCGATGGTCGATGAAGGTCGCCCCGTAGATGCGCCCTTCTTCTGTGTGGCGGAACACCACATCCACACCTTTCGCTTTGAGCAGGGCGACGAACTCCTCGCGGCGGTATGTCCGGGCAAGCACGGCGGCGACGGTCTTGCGGGTTATCTCCGCCAGACGTTTATCCCGAATTTGTCCTTTGGAAAATTCAAACCTGTGCTGCACGGCTTCGTAGCCGACGGACTTGCCGATGCGGGAAGCCTTGAAGGGAGTGCCGGTCCTGTTGCCGGCATCGCCGGTGGCGGACGGGTTGCTGAATGATAGCGAAAAATAGACCAGTCCGTGGTACTCGCGCCCGTTCACGATGCCGTGGGCTTCCTCCACGGTGACGTTGTAGAGCGAGAGAAGGGCACGGTATTCGCCCATCGTCTGGAACCTGTAGCCTGACATGACCGCCTTGACGACATTCGATACCTGCCGCCTGACATCGCCCTGCGATGTGTCCACCGGGCGGAGCGGATTGTCGGTACGGTGCTGCCGGCGGTCAGCTGGGTGCAGCCCGTATTTCTTTTCCAGCTCGGAGGTGATGCGCCTGCTGCGGCGGTGGATGAAATCGCGGTTGAGCCGCCTTCCCTGCCCGTCCACATTGACGGAGACGATGTGCAGGTGGTGGCGGCTGATGTCCTCGTGCTTGAAGACAAGGTAAGGCTGGTCGCCGTAGCCCAGCCTGTCGAGATACTCGCGTGCGAGCTGTTCCAGCTCCACGTCGGTCAGGCGGTCGTCGGGGTGCGGATTGAGGGAAATATGGATGACCTTATTCCGAGTGCGCACCTGCTCCGGCATGAAGCGCATGAAGTCCTGCTCGGCACGGGCTATGTCCACATGTCCGCTGCCGTCGTCGAAAATCCGGTTTACGGCAAGGAGCCTGCCTTCGCCTTCGTTCACCTTCTGCCCGTTGTAGGCAAGCGCACCGTACAGTGACGTGCCTACGGTAATTTTCGCTATCATGACTTTTCCTCCTTTTCCGACAGCTTCTGCCGGAACTCACGGGACAGTTCCATGACCTGCTGCGTCAGGGCGGCCAGCTCCCCGGTACACTTCTCCAGACGGTAGAGCAATGCCATCGCCTTCTTCTCCGAAAAATGACAGCGCAGCTCCCTGACCACCTGGTTGTAGTTGTTGCCTACCATGCGGTACTGCGCATGGAAAGCGGAGAGCTTCGTGCAGTAATCCAGCAGCGTCCTGTCCGTGACCAGTACCCGGAAGGGCTGCCTGAAAAAGTGTGCCTTGAGAAACACCGCCCTTGCATATACGCCGGACTTCTCGTGCATGGAGAGGAACTTCAGCCATTCCTCATTGTCGAAACGCACCATCACGCAGTGCGACTTGCGGCTTTCCTTGGGATGCCGCCCCCATTTGGAGCCTTCCGCTCCGTTTCCTTTACCATTTCTGTTCATCTTACATAAGGATTTAGTGGTTTGTATAAAAATGTGCCGGACGGCAGCATCCGCAGACACGGCGCAGCCGGGAGACAGGCTTCCCGACTCCGGAGAGGAAGCCCCTCCCCGCATGGGGCAAGGTCGTTTCCGGGAGTAACCGGAAACCCTTTGAGTTACTCAAAGGACACCTTGCTATTAGCGGTTGCTAATAAGAATCCGTCCGCGACGGATTGGAAAGCCAACCTGCCATCACCCACGGGACAGGGTACCGGTCAACCGGTACCCCGGAGCTGCCCAAAAGAGAAAACGGAAGCCCGGCATACACCAGAGGCGTCAGTCTGCCGTCGTGGGTGCAAAGTTAGGGTACGGGACAGAGCCGCGGAACCGCCGGAAAAAGCCACAGACTTCCACATCGGTGCCAAATGCTGCCACGAAGACCCGAAGTGATACAGATACGGGAAAATGCCCCTTCCTTTGCGGACAGGAAAACCGGCACGCCCACCAGCCGGCACGCCGCATTGTCCGCCACACTGCCAGTATGCCTGCCTGCCGGCACGCAGGCATACCGGCGGGAACACGGACAGGCAGACCGGGGAACCGGCACGCCGGCAATGGTACACACAGGCTGACGGGCATGGAGACAGCCCGGCGTGCGCAAGGGCCGGCATCCCTGCCGCCAAGCGGACACGCCAGTGCGGAGGCAGGGACGCCTGCCGGGAAAACAAACTGAAGTATAACGAACAAAAGACAAGGAAGCATGAAGAAAGAACCCCTGTTCATCGCCTTCTCCACCCAGAAGGGAGGAGCCGGCAAAACGACACTCACCGTGCTGATGGCGAGTTACCTGTATTATGTGAAGGGATACGACGTGGCAGTCGTGGACTGTGACTATCCCCAGTTCAGCCTGAAGGACATGCGCGAGCGTGACCTGAAGAACATCGAACGCAACCCGCACCTGCGCAGGGCTGCCTACGAGCAGTTCAAACGCCTGGGCAAACGTGCGTACCCGATAGTCGGGAGCCGTCCGGACCATGCGGTGGAAGCGGCAAGGCCGTTTGTGGAATCGGAGACACCGCCCGACTTTGTATTCTTCGACCTGACGGGTACGGTAAACAACATGGGACTGATAAAGACGGTGGCGACGATGGACTACATATTCTGTCCCATAGCCGCCGACCGCTTTATCATGGAAAGCTCGCTGAAATATGCGGGCATACTGAACGACACGCTGGTGACGACGGGAAAGTCGAACATAAAGGGCATCCGCCTGCTGTGGAACATGGTGGACCGGCGCGAGAAGACCGACCTGTACGACATCTACGAGAAGGTAATCGCCGGAATGGGGCTTGAGGTGCTGAAGACGAGCCTGCCGGACAGCAAGCGTTTCCGCAAGGAAGGTGCCGAGGAAGGCGACCGCCCGCTGTTCCGCTCGACGCTGCTGCCTCCGGACAGGACACTGGCAAAGGGCAGCGGCATAGACGCGCTGGCGGAAGAGATACTGGAAATAGTAAACCGCTGAACGGATGGCAAAGAAACTCGATGTCGATATTGATCCCGGCAAGTTTCTGGACTCGTTCCGTCCGGAGATGCCCGCGTCCGCCCCCGAGGTGGAGGACAAGGCAGAAGGAAATGCGGGCGGAAAACCCGCAGCAGAGAAGACAAAGGCTCCACAGAAGACCCCAAGGACCGGAAAGGGAAAGGAAGAGGAATATCTGGAACGCTTCCTGAACGCCCCGAAAATCCCGGTATGCTCCGGCAAGACAGCCTATATACGCAAGAGCTACCACGAGCGGATACAGCGCATCGTGCAGGTCATCGGCAAGAACGGGCTTACCCTGTCGGTCTATGTGGACCGCGTACTGGAAGAGCACTTCCGCGAGTATGAGGAAGTGATACGCAAGCTCTACAAAAAGAGCTATGAGGACATTTACTGATTATTCATCCAAAAAGAAAGGAAAAGACAATGGGAAGATTTTTCAAGACAGACAGGAAAAAGGAGACACACGGCAGGCTCACGCTCCCCGTGCGTGCCTTGGCCGGTGACGGCAGCGCCACAGGCGGACAGAGAGGGAACATACCGGAAGAACACCCGCAGACATCCGGGGACGGGACCGCCTCCCTGATGTGCCGGGAAAAACCGCAACCGCTTTAGCCTATGGCGACGCTGCTGATAGTGCTGCTGATGGCCTTCAACATGTGGATGGTCATCTACCTGACCTGGGAACGCAGGACGGGAGACACAACCCGAGAGAAGAACGGAAAGGACGGCGGGAACAGGACGGCGGCTTCCGAGATCGTGGGCAGAAGCCGCTTCAGAATGCCGGAAACGAAGCCACAGACTGCCACAACTGCGCCAAATGCCGCCACGGAAATACGAAGTGAAGAGGTGGACGAGAAGGACGTTACCTTTGCCGACGAAGCACAGGAGGACGGCACGGACGCACACCGACGCCGGATACCGGACGAGGAGCTGGACGAGGTGTTTACGGACAGACGGGTGTCGGACATAGCCGGATATGACGGGGACGAAGAGCCGGATGCGGAACCGGATACTGCCGAAGGGTTCACGTTTGAGGACATCGACCTCGCCGTACGCACGGCGAAGAAAGCGGACGCCACGGGAGATGAACGGTGCCATGCAGGAATGGTATTCTGCGAAATGAAGGGCAACGAGCTGTTTGCCCTGATAGAACGCAGCTCAGAGGCGACACGCAGGAGACTGGACGAACTGATGGACTACTATCTGGACTCGATACCTGCCCCACCTGCCGCATCAACGGCAAGTGCCGCACTGAGAAGGCCGCCTGCCATGCCGGAGAGATTCGAGGATTTCAATATCCGCGACTATGTATAACACTGTAAAAAACGTAACGAAGATGCGAAAAAAGAAAATTGACTACGGCTGAATCATCGGCTTGCCACCGAATCCACTAAATCCACAAGCCGGCTTTATCCGAAGCCGCAAAAATTAAAGAAAAGTATCAACCGCCGAAGGGAATATCCCGCCCGGAGGCATAAAAACAAGAAAAGATTATGACAGAAACATCGAAGAAAAAACAAATCATTCTGGCAGTCCTTCTGACGGCTGCAAACATTTCCGCCTTTGCACAGGGCAACGGCATGGCGGGCATCACGGAGGCAACCAATCTTGTGACCTCGTATTTCGACCCGGCGACAAAGCTCATCTATGCCATCGGCGCGGTAGTGGGACTCATAGGAGGCATCAAGGTCTATGGCAAGTTCTCGTCCGGTGATCCGGACACGAGCAAGACCGCCGCAAGCTGGTTCGGAGCCTGTATCTTCCTGATTGTAAGCGCAACCATCCTGCGCTCGTTCTTCCTGTAAACAGAATAAGAAAGGACAATGGCTGAATATCCGGTAAACAAGGGCATCGGTCGTCCGGTGGAGTTCAAGGGGCTGAAGGCGCAGTACCTGTTCGTGTTTGCGGGCGGGCTGCTTGCCGCCTTCCTCCTGTTTGTCATCCTGTACATGGCGGGCGTGAGCCAGTGGGTCTGTATCGGCCTGGGTATCACGGCGGCTTCCGCCGTGGTATGGCTCACGTTCCGGCTGAACGCGAAGTACGGCCAGCACGGACTGATGAAGCTGGGCGCTGCACGGATGCGCCCGCGCTATCTGCTCCACCGCAGACGGGTGTCCCATCTGTTGAGACGAAAAAGGAAAGGAAGGAAAGCATGAGAAACGTAATGAAAGCCACCACACTGGAGAGCCGGTTCCCGCTGCTGGCGGTGGAACACGGGTGCATCATCTCGAAGGACGCAGACATCACCGCAGCCTTCGAGGTGGAGCTGCCGGAGGTCTATACCGTAACGGCGGAAGAATACGAGAGTATCCATGCCACGTGGTGCAAGGCAATCAAGGTACTGCCCGACCACTCGGTACTGCACAAGCAGGACTGGTATATAAAGGAGCTGTACCGCCCCGACTGGGAGAAGGAAGGTACGGGCTTCCTGGCACGGAGCAACGGGATGCACTTCAACGAACGCCCGTTTCTGAGCCACAGGAGCTACCTGTTCCTGACCAAGACGACGAAGGAACGCATGAGGCGGCAGAGCAACTGGAGCACGCTGTGCCGCGGACATATCATCCCAAAGGAGATACAGGACAGGGAGACGGCGCTGAAGTTCATGGAGGCGGTGGAACAGTTCGCCCGCATCCTGAACGATTCGGGACACGTCCGCCTGCGCCGCCTGAGGGACGATGAGATTACGGGAACGGAAAAGGAAACGGGTATCATAGGCAGATACCTGGCACTGACGACGGAGGATACGGCGTGTCTGGAAGACATCGCCATGAGCGCGGAGGAGATGCGCATCGGCGACAAGCGCCTGTGCCTGCACACGCTGTCGGACACGGAAGACCTGCCGGCTGCGGTAGCCACGGACAGCCGTTACGAACGGCTCTCGACCGACCGCTCGGACTGCCGCCTGTCGTTTGCCGCCCCGCTGGGACTGCTGCTTCCCTGCAACCATATCTACAACCAGTACGTGTTTGTCGGCAACAGCGACGAGGAGCTGCGCCGCTTCGAGAAGTCGGCAAGGAACATGCAGTCGCTCTCGCGCTACAGCCGCCAGAACGCCATCAACTGCGAGTGGATAGAGGAATATCTGAACGAAGCCCACTCACAGGGGCTGAAGTCCGTCCGTGCCCACTTCAACGTGATGGCGTGGAGCGACGACACGGAGGAGCTGAAACGGATAAGGAACGACGTGGGGAGCCAGCTGGCCTCGATGGGATGCGTGCCCCGCCACAACACGACGGACTGCCCGACGCTGTTCTGGGCGGGCATACCGGGCAATGCGGCGGACTTCCCGGCAGAGGAATCGTTCCACACGTTTGTCGAGCAGGCGGTATGCCTGTTCGCCGGAGAGACCAACTACCGGGACTCGCCCTCGGCTTTCGGCATCCGCATGGCAGACCGTATCAGCGGCAAGCCGCTGCATATCGACATATCCGACCTGCCGATGAAGCGCGGCATCACGACCAACCGCAACAAGTTCGTGCTGGGACCGAGCGGAAGCGGCAAGTCGTTCTTCATGAACCACTTGGTCAGACAGTATTACGAGCAGGGCACGCACGTGGTACTGGTGGACACGGGAAACTCCTATCAGGGACTGTGCGAGATGATACACCGCCGCACGCACGGAAAGGACGGCATCTACTTCACCTATACGGAGGAGAAGCCCATCTCGTTCAACCCGTTCTACACGGATGACGGGGTGTTCGACGTGGAGAAGAAGGACAGCATCAAGACGCTGCTGCTGACGCTGTGGAAAAGCGAGAACGAACCCGCCACGAAAACGGAATCGGCGGAGCTGGGAAGCGCGGTGAACGCCTATATCCAGCTGCTCGGTCAGGACAAGGGCATCGTGCCGTCGTTCGACTCGTTCTACGAATACATGCGGGACGTGTACCGCAAGGAAATGGAGGAACGCTACATCAAGGTGGAGAAGTCGGACTTCAACATCGACAATTTCCTGACCACCCTGAGGCAGTACTACCGGGGCGGACGCTACGACTTCCTGCTCAACTCGGCGGAGAACATCGACCTGCTGCACAAGCGGTTCGTGGTCTTCGAGATTGACTCGATAAAGGACAATGCCGAGCTGTTTCCGGTGGTGACCATCATCATCATGGAGGCGTTCATCAACAAGATGCGCCGGTTGAAAGGCGTAAGGAAACAGCTGATTGTGGAAGAGGCATGGAAAGCCCTTTCATCGGCAAACATGGCTGACTACCTGCGCTATATGTACAAGACGGTGAGAAAGTATTTCGGGGAGGCGATTGTGGTGACACAGGAAGTGGACGACATCATCAGCTCGCCTATCGTGAAGGAAAGCATCATCAACAACTCGGACTGCAAAATCCTGCTGGACCAGCGCAAGTACATGAACAAGTTCGACCAGATACAGTCGCTGCTGGGTCTGACGGAAAAGGAGAAGTCGCAGATACTCTCGATCAACCAGTCCAACGACCCGTCGAGGCGGTACAAGGAGGTGTGGATAGGACTTGGGGGCACGCACTCGGCGGTATATGCCACGGAGGTGTCGATGCAAGAGTATCTCGCCTATACGACGGAGGAGACGGAGAAGATGGAAGTGCGCGAACTGGCGGAGAAACTGGGAGGCGACATGGAAGCTGCCATCCGTCAGGTGGCGGAGCGACGGCTGGAGGAACGGACGGGACAGTGAACCGGCAGGAAATATACAGTAAATGAAAAATAGAAAATGATTTATGAACCAACAGACTGACAACATGTACATTGATGACGGATACAGCGATGAAGCGCTGCGGAAACGGGAGGAAATCCGGGAGCATATCTCATGGTTCCGTGAGTTCCTGACATTCGGGACTTCGCTACCGGAACATATCAGAAGGCGATACGGACTGGAAGAAGACTACCAGCGGTACAAGAAACTGGAAATACAGGTTCACCGGATGCCTGCTGAACAGGACTGCAGGGGATATGGGAAGGAGCAGCGCATGAAAGAACTGTGCGAGGCAGGAAGAGCCAAGGGAAAAATCACTCTTGCGGTGGAAAAGGCTTACGAAAGCATCTGCCCCGCTCCGGCAAGGGACTATCTGGAAGAAAAATATCAGGAACTGCTCTATCTGAGAGGTATGGTGTACCGGAAAGACTATGACGACCCGATGTGGTACAAGCCGGAAATCCTGAACAAATACGGCATTGACCACAAGGAACCGCGCGAAACGGTGCTCAAGCAGGTGGAAAAGGCATACCGGGAACTGGATGCCCGATTCTGCCGGATGACGGGCAAGAAGCCGGATGCGGACGAGCTGTTCGGCAAACCCGCAGTACGGCAGTCGGTACCTGCACAGAAGGAGGCGCCGGAGAATGGCGCAAGGGAAAACCGCATGTGCAGGCGTAAAGGCAGAAGACCGGGATTCTGACGGAAAAGGAAACCGGGCGGACTCCGGCTACGGAAAAGACGAAAAGAAAAAAGGATTGAAAAAAATGAAAGAACAAAACTTAAAGAAGACAAGAAAATGAACATCAAACTGACAAAGACCGAAAGGCTGCTGCTGTGCGGCGGTCTGATAGGCATGGCATCGCTGATGCTGCAAGCCTGTGATATAATGGCAAAAGAAGACGGCGACACCCGCGACAGAATCTGCGGAAACTGGGAAAACGCGGAAGCCGGTCCCGACATACTGGTGTACAGGGAGGGAGAATCATATAAGGTGACACTGTTCAGACGCAAGGGCGTACGCCGCGTACTGAAGCCGGAGACCTATCTGCTGCAGAGGGAGGAGAACGGCAACCTGTATATGAACACAGGGTTCCGCATTGACGTGGCATACAACGAGGAGACGGATGTGCTGACATTTTCGCCGGGCGGTGACTATGTCCGGGTGAACACGGATGCAGGTGACGGCGAAAGGACAAAGGAGAAAGAGAATATGCAATAGCAATTTAACGAACCACTAAATCCAAAAAAAGAATGAGAATGAGACAGAAACTGAAAATACCGCTGATTGCGGTCTGCCTGTGCCTTGCGGGGACAGGCGGGGCAAATGCCCAATGGGTGGTGTCCGACCCCGGAAACCTTGCGCAGAGCATCATCAACTCCGCCAAGGAGATGGTAGAGACAGCCGGGACGAAAGCCAACACCCTGAACGGCTTTCTGGAAACGAAGAAGGTGTTCGAGCAGGGAAAGGCGTATTACGACGCACTGAAATCGGTGCACGACGTGGTAAAGGGCGGCGCGAAGGTGGCGAAGAGCATCTCTCTGGTAATGGAAATATCGGAAATCTATGTGGACAACTACCAGAAGATGCTCTCGGACGAGAACTACACGCCGGAGGAGCTTGCCGCCATCTCGTCGGGCTATGCGATGCTGATAGACGAAAGCTCGGACGTGCTGCAGGACCTGAAGAATGTGGTGAACGTGACGGGCATGTCACTGACGGATGCGGAAAGGCTCGCCGTCATAGACAATGCCTACCGCAGCCTGATGAACTACCGCAACCTCGTGCGCTACTACACGAACAAGACCATATCGGTGTCGTACCTGCGGGCGAGAAAGAAGAACGACATGGACCGGGTGATGGCACTCTACGGGAACTCCAACGAAAAATACTGGTAGCCTATGGGAGAGTTTGACAACCTGCACCAGATACTCCTCTCGCTGTATGAGGAGATGATGCCGCTCTGCTCGGACATGGCAGGAGTGGCAAAGGGGCTTGCCGGACTGGGCGCTCTGTTCTATGTGGCGGTGCGCGTGTGGCAGTCGCTCGCCCGTGCCGAGGCGATAGACGTGTACCCGCTGCTGCGGCCGTTTGCCATCGGACTGTGCATCCTCTTCTTCCCGACCATCGTGCTGGGGACGATGAACTCCGTTCTGGGAGTAATCGTACAGGGGACACACTCGATACTGGAGGAACAGACCTTTGACATGGAGAAGTACAGGGAACAGAAAGACAGGCTGGAATACGAGGCGATGATGCGCAACCCGGAAACCGCCTATCTCGCCTCGGACGAGGAGTTCGACCGCCAGATAGACGAGCTGGGCTGGTCGCCGTCGGACATGATCACCATGACGGGCATGTACATGGACCGTGCGGCTTACAACATCAAGAAGAGCGTGCGTGACTGGTTCCGCGAGCTGCTGGAGCTGATGTTCGCAGCTGCCGCCCTTGTCATCGACACGCTCAGGACGTTCTTCCTGGTGGTGCTGTCGATACTGGGACCCGTCGCCTTCGCCTTCTCGGTATGGGACGGCTTCCACTCCACGCTTTCGGCATGGTTCAGCCGCTACATACAGATTTACCTGTGGCTGCCCGTCTCCGACCTGTTCAGCACGATACTGGCGAAGATACAGATACTGATGCTCCAGAATGACATCGAGGCGATGCAGGCAGACCCGAACTTCTCGGTAGAGGCAAGCAACGGGGTGTACATCGTGTTCCTCGTTATCGGTATCGTGGGATACTTCACTATCCCGACGGTAGCCGGATGGATAATCCAGGCCGGTGGCGGAGTGGGCAGCTACAACAAGAACATCGGTACTGCGGGCGCCCTTGGCGGCAGTCTGGCGGGTGCGGCAGCCGGAAACGTGGCGGGACGCACGGGCAAGTTCATCAGAAAACAGGCCGGACGGCTGCTGAAAAGGTAACAGCCGGAGAACCGGAAAATGATTTTACAAACCATAAAAAACAGAAAGAATGGAGTTCAAGAGCCTGAATAACATAGAAACGAGTTTCCGGCAGATACGTCTGTTCGGAATCATCTACACGGCGGTATGTGCCGCCATCGTCCTCTGCTCGGTGGTATGCGCCTTCCGCTTCGCCGAAGCGCAGAGGCAGAAGATATACGTCCTTGACGGGGGAAAGAGCCTGATGCTCGCCCTCTCGCAGGACCTGTCGCAGAACCGTCCGGCGGAAGCGAGGGAGCATGTGCGCCGCTTCCACGAGCTGTTCTTCACCCTCTCGCCGGAGAAGAGCGCAATCGAGCACAACGTGAAGCGTGCGCTGCTGCTGGCGGATAGAAGCGCGTACAACTACTACGCCGACTTTGCGGAAAAGGGATTCTACAACCGCATCATCGCGGGGAACATCAACCAGGTGCTCCAGGTGGACAGCGTGGTCTGCAACTTCGACCGCTATCCCTATGAGGCACGCACCTACGCAAGGCAGATGATCATCAGGGAAAGCAACGTGACGGAGCGCACGCTGGTAACGACCTGCCGGCTGCTGAACGCGAGCCGCTCGGACGACAATCCGAACGGGTTCACCATAGAGGGATTCACGATACTGGAGAACAAGGACATCAGAAGCATGGAGAGATAGGCGTATGGGAGAGATGAAAATTCTGACGGGAAAATGCGCTGCCGTTCTCAGGGAAAAACTGCACAGGAGACTGGACGCACTGCCGCCGAAGGCAAGGCTGGCGACGGTGGCAGTGATGTCCGCCGCCTTTGCCGCAGGCTGTCTGTACATGACCGCCACCGCCATTGCCGGCTTCGGGAAAGGAAACGGGACGATGGAGATACGGCACATGAAGAAACCGGAACTGCCGCAAAAAGCGGATTTGCAGGAAGCGTATGAACATTATCATAAAAACAGGATGTATGGAAAAGGAACAGAAAAGGAATGAGACAAAAGAGAAAAGACCGCTGACGGAGGAACAGCGCCAGCGGAGAAAGAAGATGCTGGTCTATCCGCTGATGGTGCTGACCTTTCTGGGGTGCATGTGGCTCATCTTTGCCCCCTCGCAGAAGGACGGCGGAAAGGAACGGCAGGGACTGGGATTCAACACGGACATGCCCCTGCCGGAAAACTCCGGAATTATCGGCGACAAGGCGAAGGCATACGAACAGCAGCAGCTGGAGAACAGGAAGAAGGAACGCCGGGGCATGGTGGGCGACCTGTCCGCATTCTGGGACGACAAGACGGAAGGAACGGACACGGCAGACGGAACGGACGACTGCCGCCTGGCACAACCGGAAACATCGCCGAAGACGGGCGGAAGCGGAATACAGACAGGCATCCGCTCCTCGGTTGCCGCCAACGAGCGGCTGAACACCTCGCTGGGTACGTTCTATGAGCCGCCGAAGGAGGACGCCGAGAAGAAGGAGCTCAGGCAGCGCATCGACGAACTGGAACGCATGGTCATGGAACAGGAGAAACAGCCCGCAAGGATGGAGGAACAGGTCGCCCTGCTGGAGAAGTCGTACGAGCTGGCGGCGAAGTACCAGAACGGAGGAAACAATGCCGGGCAGACCACACGGACCGATGGGACGGAAATGAGGGAAAGCAATGCCGGCGAAAAGAAAATGAAGGCGGAACCAGTGAGCGGCGTGCGCCCGTCAACGGTGTCCGCCCTGCCGCAGCCCCTGACAGATTCCGCCTTTATAGCGGACTACGGGGGCGAAAGGAACTACGGGTTCCACACTGCCATCGGCAGTACGGAGACACCGGGAAAGAACACCATAGCAGCCTGCGTGCAGGGCGACCAGACGGTAACGGACGGACAGACGGTAAGGCTGCGGCTGCTGGAGCCGATGCGGGTGTCTGGACGGACAATACCAAGGAACACGACCCTTGTGGGGACGGCACGCCTGCAGGGTGAGCGTCTGGAGATAGGCATCGGCTCGCTGGAGCATGAGGGAACCATCGTAGGTGTGGAACTGGCGGTGTACGACAGCGACGGACAGGCGGGCATCTTTGTGCCCGGCTCGATGGAAACGGACGCGGCAAAGGAAATCGGGGCGAACATGGGCAGTTCGCTCGGAAGCAGCATCAACATCTCGACCGATGCGGGGGCGCAGCTCGCCTCCGATCTGGGAAAGGGAGTGATACAGGGAGTCTCGCAGTATATATCGAAGAGGATGCGCACGGTAAGGGTGCATCTGAAATCGGGATACAGGGTGCTGCTGTATCAGGAAAAATAGACAGCAAGAGACGAAAGAAAAAACAACAGTCAAATTTTATCAACCACTAAATCCAACGTAAAAATGAGTATCAGAAAAGTAATGATGATGTTTGCCCTTATGACGGGCATTGTCTGTGCAGGACACGCACAGGAAGTGAAAAACGACAGCACCGCCACCACGAAGGCGGAGGAGCTGAAACTGGTAAAGGACGTCTATCCGCAGACGGAGGAGAACGGCGACCTGTATCACGGACTGACCAGGAAACTGATGTTTGACCGCATGATACCGCCGCACGGTCTGGAGGTCACGTATGACAAGACGGTGCATATCCTGTTTCCCTCGGCAGTGCGCTATGTGGACTTGGGTTCTCCCAACCTCATAGCGGGCAAGGCTGACGGTGCGGAGAACGTCATCCGCGTGAAGGCGACGGTAAGGAACTTCCGCACGGAGACGAACATGAGCGTCATCACGGAGGACGGGTCCTATTATTCGTTCAACGTGAAATACGCCGATGAACCGCTGCTGCTCAATGTGGAGATGAAGGACTTCATCCATGACGGCAGCACGGTGAACCGCCCGAACAACGCGCAGGAAATCTATCTGAAGGAACTGGGAAGCGAAAGCCCCATGTTGGTGCATCTCATCATGAAGTCGCTGCACAAGGAGAACAAGCGTAAGGTGAAGCACATCGGCTGCAAGCGTTTCGGTATCCAGTACCTGCTGAAAGGGATATATGTCCACAACGACCTGCTGTACCTGCACACGGAGATAAAGAACCAGAGCAACGTGCCGTTTGACGTGGACTACATCACGTTCAAGATTGTGGACAAGAAGGTGGCGAAACGAACCGCCATCCAGGAACAGGTGCTGTTTCCGCTCCGCGCGTACAACTATGCGGTGCGTGTGGCCGGGAAAAAGTCCGAGCGCACGGTGTTCTGCCTGCAGAAGTTCACCATCCCCGACGGCAAGCAGCTGGTGGTGGAAATGAACGAGAAGAACGGCGGGCGTCACCAGACGTTCACCGTGGAGAACGAAGACCTGGTACAGGCTGAAACCATCAACGAACTGCGTGTACGATGAAAGGCAAGGCGGTGTTTTTAGCAATGCTTCTGTCCGTCCTTCTTGCAGGACGGGCGGAAGCCCAGCGATGCCTGCCGAAGATGCGGGGCATTGAGATGAAAGCCGGGATGACCGGGGCGGACGGCTACTGGCTGGGAGCCGCACTGTCGAGCTATGCAAGGGGCGGCAACAAATGGGTGTACGGGGCGGAATACCTGCAGACCAATCATCCGTACAGGAGCGTGAATGTTCCCGTGGCACAGTTCACGGCGGAGGGCGGTTTCTACTACAACTTCCTGTCGGATGTGAAAAAGACGGTGTTCTTCTACGAGGGGGCGTCAGCCCTTGCCGGATACGAGACGGTAAACTGGGGAGAAAGGACGCTGTATGACGGGGCAAGGCTGAACAACAGGGACGGCTTCGTCTATGGCTGCGCCGCCACACTGGACATGGAACTGTATCTTGCGGACTTCATCGCACTGACGGCTTCGGTAAGGGAGCGTTTCCTATGGGGCGGCAGTACGGGCGTGTGCCGCACGGAGTACGGGATAGGTATAAAGTTCATCATCAACTGACGGCAATCATGAAAAAGGAAGCGATAAAAAAGGAATGGCATGTACCGGAGAAGTACCATGCCCAGGTACAGGAAAAACCGGAGACTTTCTATAACGTTCCGCACGAATACCGCAGCCCGCAGCTCTGTCTGGAGGCGGTGCGCGGATGGGGATACAATCTGGGAATAGTGCCGGAAGAAATGAAGACACGCGAGATGTGCCGGGAAGCGTTCAACGCCAATCCCGACCTTGATTACGGGCATTGCGCCATCATCGGCTTCATGCCTTTTGCGGACGTGGTACTCGAATGCCTGAAAGACTCCGCCGGAGGAACGGACATGACGGATCTTGCGGCAACTGTCCGCCCGGAAGTCATGGACAGGGAGATTGCCGGTTTTCTTGTCGGGAAGGACGGGCACTGCCTGCAGTATGTACCCGTGCACCTGCAGACGGAAGAGCTTGCGCTGATGGCAGTCAGGACATCGGGGAATGCGGCGCTGCTGCACCGCAGCGTACGTGAGGACATCAAAACGGAAAAGGTCTATATGGCAGGTATGGAAGAGGACTGTTTCCAGTCGTTCCTGCATATCCCGCCGGACAGACGCACGCCGGAAATATGCCTCGTGGCAGAAAAGCTGTATCCGGACGTGGTACGGGCAAGGCCGGACTCCATACCGGAGGCGGTCAGGAACGGATGCAACATATATACGCTGGGGAATCTGCTGGAAAAGGCCTGCGGTGAGAGATTCGATGCAGGTACGGTAAAGCGGGTCTATGAAGGCAAGCCGCTGCGGGTGAAGCAGTTCACCACACCGACAGGAGTGATGAACGATACGGTTATCCGCTTCTCGAAGGAGAACAGCCGTTTCCAGTATGACCAGCCTCATAAGAACAGGATGATAAAACGGGGGATGAAGCCATGAGTACGGAAACGGAAATAGACAGAATGAAGAGGATACCGATTGAGGAGTTCCTCGCACGGCTGGGCCATTCGCCCGTGCAGCGCAGGACAAACGCGCTGTGGTACAAGGCTCCGTACAGGGAGGAACGCACGGCGTCGTTCAAGGTGAACATGGAGCGAAACCTGTGGTATGACTACGGACTGGGCAAGGGCGGCAATATCTTCGCCCTTGCCGGGGAGTTCATCCATTGCGATGATTTCCTCTCGCAGGTAAGGTATGTGGCGGAAGTGGCGGGTATGCCGCTGCCGGAAAAGAAGGTGTACCACCCATGCGAAGTGAGGCGGCCGGTAGAGCCGTCCTTCGAGGACGTGGAGCTGATGCCGCTCCAGAACCGGGCGCTGCTCAGCTACATGCAGGAAAGGGGCATATCGTCGGGGGTGGCCATCGGCGGATGCAGGGAGATACACTACACCACACACGGGAAGCGGTATTTTGCCGTGGCATTCGGTAACGGAGGAGGCGGCTATGAGATACGCAACCGCTTCTTCAAGGGATGCCTGCCGCCCAAGGATGTGACACTGCTGGCTTACGGTTCGGCAAACTGCAACCTGTACGAGGGTTTCATGGACTATCTGTCGGCACGTGTGCTTGGAATTGGAAACGGTGAAGACCACCTCGTGCTGAACTCGGTGTCGAACCTGACGAAGGCATACAGGCATCTGGACGGTTACGGGAAGCTGCAATGTCACTTTGACAATGATGAAGCCGGACGGAGGACGCTGGAAGCCCTACGTACACGGTACGGCGGAAAGGTGACGGACTGCTCCGGACTGTACGGCGGCTGCAAGGACCTGAACGACTATCTGCAAAAGACGCTTGCCGAAAGGCAGGCATGGCGGGAAAACGAAAAGAAAGGAAAAAACAACGGAATAAAATTATAATGATTATGGACATGAACAGACTTAAAGATGGAATAAGAGAAAAGGTAAATACAGTAAAAATGCTGGCAGTCTTCTGCGCCGGACTGCTTTCTATCGGCATGACGGCCTGTGATGATGGGCTGGATGTGATGCAGGCTTATCCGTTTACGGTGAAAACGATGCCCGTACCGAAGGAGCTGGCAAAAGGTGAAACGGCGGAAATCCGCTGCGAGCTGGTGCGTGAGGGCGAGTTTGACGGGGCGGTCTATACCATCCGATATTTCCAGTTTGACGGCAAAGGTACGCTGAAGCTCGACAACGGGCTGGTGTTCCAGCCTAACGACCGTTACCAGCTGGAGAACGAGAAGTTCCGCCTGTACTACACATCGGAGTGTGACGAGTCACAGAGCCTGACCATTACGGTGGAGGACAATTTCGGGAACTCTTTTGAATGGGAAACGGACTTCAACAACGATTCGGATGCGGAAGAGGTTCCGTCCGGGAACGATACGCTGAATACGGTGAAAGGAGGTGTCTATCAGTAAGGGGGTAATGAAAAGGCTGCTTGCCCCGGCGGTGCTGGCGGTTGCTTTTTCCGCCAGCCTGCCGGCGCAGAATACGGGTACGGTTGGGACACCTGCCTCGTTCAAAGATGAAGCGAAGGCGGAGTTAGCCGTCGAGCTGATTAAGAAATACGAAGGACTCCATGACCGTTCTGATTATCCGTACTACGGTTACGGACATTGTAAACTTCCGGGAGAGGAACTGTCCTATGATATGACGGAGGCGGAAGCGGAAAAATTGCTGATAAGGGATTTGGAGAAGCGTTACAGGTTGTTCAGCAAGTATAGGAAAGATGCCCTGATTCTGGCCGTACTCAGCTACAATGTGGGTCACGGAACTCTGCTCGGATATGGGAAACACCCGAAAAGCCGTCTGCTGAAAAAGCTGGAAGCCGGTGACAGGGACATCTATAAGGAGTATATATCCTACTGCCACTACAAGGGACGGAAAATCCGCTCGATAGAGCGGCGACGGAAGATGGAGTTTTTGCTGCTGTATGAGAAGTAACGCAAAGGGAGAGCTTCACACAAATGGTGGGGTCTCCCTTTGCTGTTTGAAATAATATCATCTTCCGTTTGTGAGTGAGTTAAGAACTACCCTACAGGGTAGTGAATAAGTGTCAAGAAATATGTAGCTTTGCACTTGATAAACAAAAATAGCCTAAGTGAGGTGTTTTATGTCTAATTTTTTGAAGAATGTTAAAGAACTTGTTTTATATCTGTTTGCTTTTGTTGTTCTGTAATAAATCAGAAGCACAAAATTTATCAAGTATCATTGATAGCTGCCATTATTATTTGGAAAAGCAAGATACTATGTCGTTTAATAAGACCTACATCAGAATTCTTGATGCTTATGAAAAAGAGTATGATGCAGAACTATATTCAATAGAAGAAGAATTAAAAGAGATGAGAATTGAAGATCAAAGCGTACGATTGTTACTGCTTGATGCTTCGAAGAAGAAACAGAATGTAAATAAAATAAGAAGGATAATGGACAACATAGACCGAAGAAATGCTGTCAGAGTTGCTGAAATCATTGACCAATACGGTTGGCTTTCTCCCGATGATATTGGATATGAAGCGAACGAGGCTCTTTTCCTTTGTATTCAACATTCCCAAGATTCTTTAATCCAGAATAAGTATTTACCTATACTGAAAGAAGCCGTCCGAGATGGTGCGGCTAAGGGCTGGCAATATGCTTTTCTTACTGACAGGTGCCTTATGAACCAAGGACAAAAACAGATTTATGGGACGCAGAGAATAACCAGAGATGGAGTGGATTATCTGGTCCCTCTACAGAATATTGATAAGGTTGATTCACTCAGAAAGGAAATAGGGCTTGAGCCTTTGAATGAATATATGAAAGACAGCGGACTTAAAAACGGCTGGAGTAGAGAGTTCTACAAAAACAATGTAAAACTACATGAATCTATTTTTAATTCATGGTTTCAATCATTCAAGCGAAAGAAAAATTCTTATTAATCTTCCTAAATCAGCCTCAGATTGGCTGCGATGCCCACGGCCTCAGTGATATTTTCTGCGTGTAGCTTATCGAATAGTTTCTGCTTGTGGAACTTGACTGTATTTTCTATGCTTATGCAATAGTAGGGACATGGACATCAATTTGTTGTTGATGATGGTTTTACGGTTCAAATAGGTTTTAGGGAAAACTTGTTTGTTGGGTTTCAAAAACTGGATTTTATGTCAATATATGCCATTAAAATTCGTACTTTTGCAGACTAAAAGTTTGAAGGTTGCGCAACACACAGAAAATAAAGTAGCTGATAATTAATCCGTAACCTATTATTACTCTTTGAATTGTAGACTAAAAAATAACAAATGTTCAATGCCGAAATAATAATATTAATACATAAACTTCAAAATATCGTCATTTCACTGATAACTATTGTGTTATTAGCCGCCTGTAATAGAGATACTCCAATATTGGAACAGATGGATATGGCCGAGAATATTTTGAATACCAAACCGGATTCTGCCCTTACCATATTGGAAAACATTCCGGTTACAAATATCAAAGGTAAAGAGATAAAAGCAAAGTATGCGCTACTTAAATCTATGGCTTTGGATAAGAGCTACATTGATACAACAACCTTTGATGTCCTTCAACCGGCCATTGATTATTATATAAAAAAAGGTTCTCCTGACGAGAAACTTCGGACATATTATTACCAAGGCAGGATATATCAGAATCAGGGCGATGATGATTCCGCCATGCGTTCTTTCATGAATGGCTGCGATTTAAAGCAAGAGGTGACAGATTCATTATTATTGGCACATACTTTAGTAGCACAAGGTACTTTGTATCTCAAACAGTATAAGATAAACGAGTTTGTTCAGAATAATATTGAAGCTGCAAAATTGTATGGAGCTATAGGAAAAGACATTTTTGAAATCAAGAGTTATACAAATGCACTTGATGGCTATGTGATGTTGAATAACCAGTCCCCAGCAGACAGTCTTCTATCTATTTGCATACCGTTGGTGCAAAAGAATCCTGACGGAGAAGTATATCTTTTCTCTTCTTTACTCTCTTATACAATAAAATTCAGTTCTACTGGTGAACTCAAATCCTTTTTAGATAAATATCAGGATTTGGAACTTTCCAAAGATGAAACTATGAATTTTGCCCAAGGATATTCAAAAATTGGAGAGTACGACAAAGCTCTAAATTTTCTATCAAGAATAGATCCTGGTACATCTGATTTAGATTCACTTAAATATGCCTCTATAAAAATTGAAATTTTGGAGAAGCAAGGGAAGTATGAGCAAGCTCTCAATTTGTATAGAGATTACTCTGCCATGTTGGAGCGTTATCAAAGCAAATTGCTTTCACAGGATCTGCTGTTTTCTGATAAAAAACATCAGCTTGAAATTGAAAACATCCGGAACATTCAGAACAGGGACAGAATCATTTGGGCAGTGCTTTGTGGTATATTCGCATTGACCATACTTGTCGGATGGTTGTATTATCAAGCATACCGCAGTAAAACCAAGCGCATTCTTGCAGAAAAAGAGTATGCGAACCTTAAGCTGGAGCAAGATAACTTACGCAAAGAAAAAGAAAATGCGGAACTTGAACGTGACAAGAAAATTCTGGAGACAGAAAATCTTAAATTAGAAATTGCTCGATTAGAAAGTGAACGTGATAATTTGAAGGAATTGCAAAGTGATCTATCAGAAGTGGCGAAGCCAATCCAAGATGTCATCAAGATTAGACTTGACATGCTCAACGGCTTATTGGCGAAAGAGATAAGCAATAATGAGAGTTATGCAGAGCCATATAATAAGTGGATTGAGACCGTCCGTAATGATAAAAAGAAATTCATGGACTCAACCCGTCTTGCTTTTGCTGCATCGCATCCTAAATTTATGGAATATCTCGAACAACATGGATTATCCACTGATGAAATAAATTATCTGTGTTTGTATGCAATCGGGTTACGCGGTAAGGAAGTCGGAGAATATATCCAATTAAAACGTCACTACATTATAAGCCATGAAATCCGTAAGAAACTGGGTATAGACGAGCATGAGACCAATATTGGTCTTTATATCCGCCGGCAGTTGAAAATATTAGAAAATTAAGTTCAAAAGCAAACATGAAGAACAACAGTTGCGCCGTCTTTATCATAAGGACGGCGTTATTATTATGACTAAGGCAAAATATCCATTCTGACGTACTCCGTAAAACTTTATAGAGTATCGTAAAACTTCTTATTCTTGTATATGTTATAATAAATTGAAAATCAATAAAATAAAAATGGATACGTAAAACTTTTGCCATTGGTTAAAAATATTATTAGCAATAAATTTGTACCTGCTAATAATCAATAGAAATGAAAAAGTATAAGGTATTATGAGAAAAATAGGAATATTAATAATGTACCTTTGGGTGACAACTTCTATTATACACGCCCAAAATATTAGAGGTACATTAATTGATGAGTTACAGCAACCTGTAGCGTATGCCAATGTTATATTGCAAAAGGCAGATTCGTCTTATCTTGCCGGGACAACCACCAATTTAGAAGGGGAATTCGATCTGCCTTATCAAGAAAGTGCAAAGTTCATAAGTATTTCCTTCATCGGCTACCAGACCGTATGCAGGGAAATCAAAGGCTATGATTTGGGAGTCATTCAGATGCAGCCCGATACACAAGTGCTGGGGGAAGTGGTGGTGAAAGGAAGCAGACCAGTGATAAAAAGAGAAATAGACCGGATGGTTTTCAATGTGGAAAGCAGTCCAGTTGCACAAGGCAGTAGTGTCATGGATTTGCTGAAGCAAACGCCTTTGGTGAAAGTAACGGATAGTTCTATCGGCATCATAGGAAAAAATAGTGTAAAGGTAATGTTGAACGGGAAAATCTCTTATCTGGACAGCAATGATTTAGTTCAGTATCTGAATTCCTTGCAGTCAGACGATATTTCAAGCATCGAAGTTATCACGACGCCTCCCAGCAAATATGATGCGGACGGAAACGGTGGATTGATTAATATTGTTACCAAAAGAAATCCCGATGAGGGTTGGAACGGTTCTGCCGGAATATCATATATACAGCGGACGTATGCCGGTGAAAATGCCAATGCAACAGTGAACTATCGTTCTTCAAAATCTCTCTTCTCAGCTAAAATCCGTCAAAGCCGGAACAAGGGAGAAGTGGATGAAGAATATCACATACTTCAAGCCAATAGCGCACAGCATAGCATGACTTCCCGTGCTGACACTTATAAGAATATTGGTGGAAACTTGTTTTTTGAATATCGACTATCATCCCAATCTACATTTGGTGCCGTCTATGATTTCAGTTATGGAAAAGATAAGATAGATATCGATAATAATTATCAATACAGTAGTTACAACCGATTGGACTCCACACTTTATACCCAATCATTGCAAGAAGGCAAGACCATCGCTCATACCGTAAACTTATATTACGACCTGCAACTAGATACTTTAGGAAAGAAATTAGGCTTTGCTTTCAACTACATGCACCATGCACCGGACAAGGAGGTCAATTTTACGACGGTCAATCAAGAGACACAAAGCACATCGGTGGTGAAAGAACCCAATAATATAAACTATTCCATTTTTACAGGTGAAGCCAATTTGGAACTTCCATTTTCTTGGATTCACATCGAGACAGGTACTAAATATAGTGACATCACCAATAAATCGGATATGCAATATTATAATAAAATAGGTACAGATTTTGTGGAGTATCCTGGACGTAGTAACCGGTTCAATTATGAGGAACAGACGTTGGCAGGCTATATCAGTGCACGCAAAAGTATAAATGATCATTTTGCCATACAAGCCGGGTTGCGATACGAACATACGTTTGTAAAAGGCGTAACGCCGAATAGCGACACAGAAGACGTGAAAACCGATTATGGTAAGTTTTTTCCAACGGTTTATCTGACTTACAAACCCACCCCGGCACACCATTTCCATTTGAACTATGCCCGTCGGATTAACCGTCCCTATTTCAGAGCTATTAATCCTTTCAAGTGGTACACCAATCCGAATAACGTAGACGAAGGAAATCCGGCATTAAGACCTTCGTTTGCCGACAATATCGAGTTGGGATACATGTTCAGAAACCTTTCTGTCATGATGTACTATCAGAAAGAAGACAACGCTTATGGGCAAATCCTGTACGTTGCCGATAACAATACGACTTACAGCACGTATCAGAACATTTACGACAACAGACAATTCGGCATGAGCTTGAACTATTCGTTGAATCTATGCAACTGGTGGAACGTCTATGTAGCAGGGAATTATCTTTATAACCAATCGGACATTAAGGCAGAAGGCTATGTTGCCCAAAACGGTCATTCATTCGACTATAAAATCAACAACACGATTTCGTTTGACAAGGACCGCCGCTTCCAACTGTTTGTTAACTATATGCAGAATATGCCTTATCGGGTCGGAGTGACTTACGATAAGAGTTATGCGAATTTCAGCATGGGGCTGAAGTGTGCTTTCTTGGATAACAATCTGGTCTTGAATGTATATGGGAACGACCTTTTCAGGCAAGACCTTGTGAGACGGGAAAAAGTATCGGCAAGCAATAAACAGACGTATCACAACTATTATGATAGCCGTTATTTCCGTTTCAGCCTTGTATACAAATGGGGCAACCGGAAGATGAAAGTGCAGAAAAAGAGTATTTCGTTCAGTGAGCAAAATCGTATATAATAACAATTAGAGTCAACTAAATAATTTCATTCATCTATTTCTCAGATCCACATAGCTTCCATAAATAGTCATGAACAATGACATTGTGAATTTGATGATTCGTTTTAGTTATTCTAAATCAGCCTCAAATTGGCTGCGATGACCACGGCCTCATGAATGTTTTCTGCATGTAGCTTCTCGAAAAGTTTTTTGTGAGACTTGACGGTATTAAAATTGTATTCAAATCCGGAAAAATGATCTGAATATATCATATGAAATTCAGGGTATATAAAATGTCATGTTTACTTTATTCAATAAAATTTGTTTCTGCTTTCCGAAAGCCTTAATTTTGCATGACTTTTACATCAAACAATCATGGAAAATTATATGGCAAAAGCAGCGGATGCCTTTCTGACAGGGCGTCCGTATGGCATACGTCTTGACTTCAAACACAAGGGCTTCGCTCTTTTCAACTACAACATGAACGAGCTTGGCAACCATCTTCCCGGCAGACTGGAAATGCTTCCACTGGAGGAATTTGACGTGGAGGATATTCCGCTGTGCGGGGAAAGGAAAACATAACGGACATATTCTTCTATGACGAGAAGAGCAACCCGTATTCGGACAACCGTGTGGATATGAAGAAACTGAAAGCATACAACAAATATATCTATCCGCTTTCACTTATTCTGAATAGAAATCTGTAAGATGGGAACAAAAAAGACTTCCGTCAGTGGAAGTCTTTGGAACAGCGGTTTCTTTGCTACTTTCTTTGTCCGCCTTCTGCTCACCGAAAGAAAGTAGGGCGGCTCTCGCCGCCTCTGCCTAAAGTCGGGTGTAAAGTCCCGTTACATCCGTGAAAATCTGCTGGAGCATATCAAAGTACACTCCCTCGTATTTGGCTATCTCCTTGACCTTGATGTCCGCATACTTCGTCAGTGTCTGACGATAGAAATACATAGTGTATGTATCCGTGTCCTCATCCAATATGATTTTCAGTCTGTTGGCTGACGTCTTGTTCCTTGCAAGGCTCATTTGTAGTCCGTTGCCCAAATTGATATAGTTACGGCTTCCCGTCATGACGGTAAATCCATGACCGCCCAACTGCTGTAAGATTGTATTCGCTATCATCTGTATATGAATTTAAGTTATTGTCAATGGGTGGCTTTTGCCACCCGATTTTTTATACGTTCATGCTCTGCCTTATATGCTCCAATGTGCGCTCGGCAATGGGTCGTGTTTCCTCCGTCCAAAGGTCGTAGTCATGTACGGATATTCCCACACTCTGCAAGTCACGGATATAGCCGGACACATAATCTCCCGTAGGGAGGTAAACGAACTGCATCCATGCGTCCCTGCTGTCTGTCAATATAAAATAGTATTTCATGCTCTTTCTGTTTTATGGGTTACCTGTTTCGGGGGCGGGCGGTATTGTGTACCGCCACACCTTTAGTATTCTTTCATTTCGGCAATGGGGGTATATTTTCTGAGCCATTCCACCACATGCACCATGTTGTATTCGGAAGTAATGACTGCCGTATGCTCGTTTATCGGGGTCATTCTTGTACTTTCGTAACTCTCTATCCACTCCTTTAGTGTTGCCACATCACAAGTATCGGTACACATCATATCCAAAATTCTGATAGGGTCGCTGAATGTCACAATCAAAGTATCATAATATGCTGTCATAGTCTGTCCTCCTTTCCTTTTATCCATTCGTCACGCAGGTGTCTGCACTCCTCCAATGTCGGTCTCACGCAGGAGAAAAGTTCTCCGTCCGTATGTCGGTAGTCATATTGGAAAAGGGTTGTTCTTTTCCGTCTGATAGTCGTTTGGTACTTTTCGTACTTCTCAGTACCTGCCGTCTGGCAGGTACTCACTCCGTTGATGGTCATTCTTGTTGTCATGATAGTCATTTATTAAAATTCAACAATCAGCAGTCGGTTCTCCATTACCTTTTCGGGGTCGGTTATCATCCTTTGGGCTACCCAAAGGTGGTGCGCTCCGAAGCCGTAGGCGAAAATGGTATTGAATATCGAACTTTGTGCAAAATGCTGCATTACGTTCCTTACTTCTGTTTCATCTTTTGCCACTACCAATGAATTGATAAGTTTGATGAAGGTTTCGGGGGCATTTTCATGCCACCCGAAAAACATGTTTTCAATTATTACTTTCATGTAGAACTTATTATATTATTTATGCTGTCAGTCTTTGCTCGATAAGTTGAATGTTCTTGTTTACAAGTTCAATGATTTGACGATGATAACTTGTATTCATATTGCAGGCTCCTCGGCTTTGTACAATCTGCATGGTATCAAGAGATAATTCTATGGTTTCAATCCTTTTCCCTTCAATGCTTGCAGAGAGTATCAAAGAGTCTTCTTTCAGATAGTATTGATTTGAAAATACGCAATGGTGCATTGCCATACCCTCCTCAAAGAACTCGGTAACACTTTCCAAAACTTTGACTTTCAAAATGCCATCGGAAAATGAAAGCCCGAAAAACCTGCCTTTCTGCTCCTTGTACTTTTTCTCGTCAGTCAAGGCTTTTTGCAAATCCTTCTTCATCTGTTCTTCCCTCAGTTCCACATTCCTTTTCTGTACCAGTCTGTCATGTTCTGCATGAAGGTTAGCAGGGCACACATATTTGGCATTGTGAATGTCTTTCTTAAAGTGCTTCAACAACTTAATGTAGTCGCACCATATTTGTGGCTCTTTGATTTCATATCGGTTGCGGATGCAGATTTTAATTGCAGCCCAATAATCTTTCAGTCTTATGCCGTTTGTTATTGCGTGGCGGAACATACAGGTCTGACCGGCTTTAGGCAATGTCTCAATCCTGCAATCGGAAAGAACAGCAGCATAATAGTCATAAGGTGAACTTCCGTAAAAATCGGAACGGAAGCCAATATATTTCAGCTTAGGTAGTAGTTTTATTTGAGGATAGGTACATACTCCATAAATGTTGTAGGCATGGAGCCTTTTTTGGCTTCTTAACTCCATGTTGCTGTTCAAGCTCCACATGTCATAATATAGACCGAACATACAGCGCAATCGGGCGAAAGTCTCGGTTTCTCCTTTGGAAGAAATCCATCGTTGAACGACTTCTGTAATGGAATACTTGGCTGGCTGCATTACTTTCTTGAATACTTTCACATAGAAAAAGCGGAAAACCTGATAGCCGTTGCAGGTAGTAACGATTGAAAAGTATTCATTATTGGTAAATACCCGCTGGCGGGTATCCATGACCTCGAGTTTTCTTCCGCAATGAGGGCAAGTGCAGCCACACAATTTTTCTGCAAGTCTGTGTTCACTTTTCCATCTGTGACCACATTCCATACAAGTTATCATACCTCCTTTGGTTCTGTGTGCATAGTGCTTAAAACAATGTTCATAAGCATAGGCTTTCTGACGTTCTGTCAGTTTGGGCAATTTTTGTGCAAGCTGAACAATTTCTTTCTGAATGTTAGTATGTGGTTTCATATTAAAAATCGAATAATGAGGGTTGTTGTACTTGGGTTTCTTTTTTCGCTGTGGATTTATGACGTTTCTGTAACTTTGGATATTGAGTAGGTTCCGCTGTATGGTTTACAACTACCCGACATTGTATCGGCTTGCCTATTTCAATCTCGTTTTCATCGTAATAGTGAATGGCTTGTCCGTAAATCTCTCCGTCTGAAAAGCCGTTGCAACCGCTTTTCTGCACATAGTTCAGAATGTATGTGACACAATCGTCTATGTTCTTGGCTGGGTTGCGGTAGCTTTTGGCGAATAGTTCATCTTCCGCTGCTCTCTGCTCCAAAAACATCTGTATGGTTCGTTTGAAATGGTCTGTTCCTTTCATCATAATCTCAAATTTTAGTCGGGTTGTCGTTCAAATAAAGTATCTCGCAATCTTCCACTTCTGTGGGAAGTCCGAAAAGGGGGTAATGGGTGAAATAAGGCTGTGCGTTCCCTTCTTCATCTGTGAGGGGTGAAACATCTTGTACTTGCCATTGCTTCATCCATCTGTCTATTGTCTGAACTTCATCGTCTGTGAGTGCGGTTGCATCGCCATTGATGATATAGGCTAAACTCCATGTGGGTATCTTTTCCGTTGTCCTGTTCATCTCCGTTTCTTTATGGGGTCAGACAATCTCTTGTAAAATCTCCGTGTGGTATTGTGGAGGACATTCCACCAAAAGAAAACCGATAAAGTCCTTTCTCGCTTCCTTGTTGAGTTCGTGGTATAGCCTTCTTAGGGTTGAATGGTTGCCGTTGATGTAGGTTTCCATCATATACTCAAAGATGTTGTCCACCTCGTAAAACCTGCATTGCTGCGCTGCTGTTCTGCTGTATCTTCTTGCCATATCCTTATTTGTTAAATAGTTAATAACCAAATGAAAAAGCCGATTGTCGCCATTACTGAAAATAGGGAGATTAGGATGCCGAACATGATGCTCAACATGCCGAATAGGATTTCTCCTATGATACCTACTACCAAACCGCCAGCACAAAAGGCTATGTTTGATGTTGCCGTTACTACTGCGGATAATGCTTTCCACAATACCTTTCCGATGTCACTCAATATCATTCTCATATTTTCCGATTTTAGATTGTTGATTATCTTGTTCGGATTTGGAGTGGGCGGTTTCTTTTTCTTTTCGCCTCTCTGTATGTCCGATGTTTTCTTGTGACGTCTTCCGACCGCATTGGTCGTTTTCGTTTCGGGGGCTTCTCAAAGGTTAGGGAGTAGGATTAGCAAATTTTTTAGACAAAATACTACCCCTGAAAGGGCGTGGAGATTTTTCGACAAAAAATTTGAGTTCCTAATCCCGTCTTTACCTTTGCCCCAAGCAACGAAAATGACACCTGATGCCGTCCTGGATGGCGGCATGGAAACAGAGGCATACGTATAGAGAGGCGGAAAGGAAAAGGAAACAGAAGTATTGGCGTGCAGCGCCATGTGGATGGATTAAGGGCGGTGCTACAAATAAGGGGAAAGTTGGCTTTCCGACCGCCGTGTGGAAGTCCTGTAACCGTCATTGTCATGCGTGCATGGCTTGCGGTTACTGGTGTTCCTCCGGTGGTACATTGTCGTAAAACGGGATTGTCTGCTATTGCTTTGTCTGCAATGGAAGGCAAACTGGTTTTACGACACGGGGCATTGTAGCCGAAAATGGTCACAAGAACAGATTCACGCTTGGCGTGTCCTGTAGAAGTGGCATTTTCGGCTACTTGTATATGAATGAAATAATGGTTGTAAGAACGGTTTTACCGTAAGCATCCGATAAAGTACACATTGTAGATTCATAAAACAACAAACTCTTCTTATCAACGAATATAAAGTTGATAAGAAGAGTTTGCTATTCTATTGTACCTCTATTAGACTTCAATTGGATTTTCGTTGGACTTCTTCAACTTCCAGACATCCGGAAGCAGTTCCCGGATATCTTTGCCGGAATCTTTTTCCTGATAGTATGGAAGTCTGGCAATGACATCGTTCAGCCATTCTCTTGGATTGACTTCCTGTGCCTTGCAGGTGGCAAGCAGTGAACAGATGACCGCTGTATTTTCCGCGGCCTCATGATTCCCGCAGAAGAGGAAGTTCTTTCTTGAGAGCGTCAGAGGACGTATCGCATTTTCAGCCAGATTATTGTCTATCTTTATATTGCCGTCCTTGAGGAAGGCCTTCATTCTTGGCCATAACGGATACGCATAGGAAATGGCCTGTCCCATCCGGCTTTTGGGCGGAACCTTGACATATGTGCCTTCCATCCATTTCTCAAAGGAATCCAACAGGGGGACGGACTGACAGAGCCGCAGTTCACGCCGTTCTTCCGCCGTATATTCCCGGGAGTCGGCAAAGTGTTCTATGCGATATATTTCCTGTATTGTTTTCAAGGCATGTTCTGCCAGACTTCTGTTCTCCTCCAGAGCCGTCTCAAAATGACGTCTGATATGGGCCAGGCAGGCTATGAGGCACACTCCTTCAGTACCTTCAAATACATTGTAGGCACTGTAACCGTCACTCTGCAGATATCCCTTGAAGTCTTTCAGAAGTTTCCTTATAGTCTGTCCCGAACGGGAGCCGTCATCGTAATGGAAGATGACCAGCTTTTCCATGACCGCCCTGACCATCCACAGATACTCCTTGTCGGCCTTCCCCTTTCCCTTGCTGATCACCCTTATGGTGGTCTCGTCCGCCTGAACATATCCGCAGCCGACAACCAGCCGTACCAGCTCGTCATAAAGTGGTCTCAGCAGTTCACACACAGGCTTGAACCAGCCGCTCAGTGTGCTTTCGGAAAGACGGATACCCAGATGGCGGAACTCCTTGACCTGCCTGTAGAATGGAACGTGATATTCGTATTTCTGCAGGAGCATTTCGGCCAGCATGGTGGAACCGGCCAGACATTTGTAAACAGGAGAAGGTGGAAGCGGAGCAATGATTACGCCGCTTTCACCTTCCCTGGGAAGACTCAGGTTGTCTTTCAGTCCATATTTGGGACGGACAGTCTCCTTTACATACAGCCTGCCCGGTTCAAATTCCAGCGTACGGGTACGTTCCTCGCCGATCCGTCTGTAACGGTCCAGATCCACCCGGTCAGGTTCAATCACCACTTCAACTACCGGCAGTCCCTCCAGGAGTTCGCGGTTACGCCGGGATTCCTTCTTCTTTCCATCGGGCTTTGTTTTCGAAGGAACCGCTGCGCTGCTGTCATCTTCCCGGATGTCTTCATCCTGTCCGGTTGCAGGAACGGAATCGAACAGGGAGAGCTGGTTGGGATCCAGGGCTGCCAGCTTCTCACTTCTCCGCCCGAAAAGCTGGCGGTTCAGCCATGCTATCTGTGAGAGCAGTTCCTGTATCTTCCGTTGCAGCGCATCCGTCTGTTCCAGCAGTTTCCCGTTGGATTCGACAAGGGAACGGTTAGTCTCCAGGAGACCGGCTATCTGCTCCTGCTGACTCCTGATTATCTGTTCCATTGTATCCTGCCGAATCATCCGTTTCTATCTCTTTATATGATGTAAAGATACTGATTTTCCGTCAGATACGCAACCGGATACATGAAAAAACTTTCAATAGAAGCCATCCTTTCTACTGGCTTTCAACCTTTTCAGCCTCTCGTTCGGATTGTCACTGATTCCTTCCACCATCATGACCAGGTCGCGCCATTCCATCGGATAAGACCTGCTCCGGCTGTCATAGGCCGGAAGACGGAACGTGCCCTCTTCCAGACGTTTCACATACAATACCATGCCGCCGTCTTCTGCATGGAGGAGCTTCATGGTGGTCCTGCTTCTGTTTATGAAGATGAAGACATCGCCCAGACGGACGTCATGTCCCATCCGGTCGTGAACCACTCCGCAAAGGGAATTGATCCCCTTGCGCATGTCCGTCTTTCCGGGACACAGGAAATAGCGCATGGTATCATTCAGACAGAACATGGCCGCATAATTTGTGTATCAATCCAAATGTCAGTTCAGGGTTTCCATGGCTGTCAAGGTGGATCCTGATTCCGGAAGGAAGCTCTATTGTTACGTCGCCACCCGCGCCTGACGGGAGATTGCCCCTGCGACGCAAATCCAATGGAATGAACGTATCATCGGGAAGCTTGTCCGGATGGCTGGTGCAAGTACGGCTCAGGCCGAATTTCTTCTTCCAATAATGGAAACAGGAGGATGAATAGGCCTCATTCTCACAGAAATCTTTTATGGTCAGGCCACTGGCCTGTTGTCTTTCATAAACAGACAGGAACTCTTCTTTACTCATTATTCGTTTCATGGTCTTTTTATTGGCAAAGTAACGGAAGAGTGGATGGCTTTACAATGTGTACTTTATCGGATGCTTACGTTTTACCGTTTTGGTACAAGCATATAAAAGAAGTGCCCACGGTGATGGCAGTGTCATTTATGACATTGTGGTCGCTGTGGGCTTTTCTTTTGCTTGTACAGTTTCTGAAATCGGCTTTTGTGCGTCAAGCGAAAGTGGTTTTCAGAAGGGAACATAGAACAATTTGCTAAACTTATTTAGTTATGCGGTTGAAATATGAAGTATGTCACTTTTCATTTACGGGATGTTTGGTTAGCTATGAGTTCTGTTTTCGATTAAATAAAGCTGAAAAGAGAATGTCGATACGAAACAGATGTAGACTGCTTGTAGTATAAAAAAAAGAAAAGAACCTTGCATTATCAGTCCGAACATTGTTCAAGCGTGATGCAGGTTCTTTTCTATACTTATGCAATAGTAGGAATCTATTGATGATGTTCTTAAGGATTCAGATAGATCTTTCCGGTTTAGCATTGAAAAATGCTAATGTCTATTTATGGCTTACGAAAAAGAGAAAATTGAGGCTTCTCAAAAATAACAAGAAGTCATTATAAAAACAATTTAATATTTAATTCGTAAGATGTCTTGTAAGAAGAATATTATATGTATGCCTTAAATTCTTCAATAAACTCTCGTTCTATGTTTGAGAAATTTCGTTGAGAAGGAATAAAATTGCGCAGCTGCTTCAATGCTATGTCTATATCGGAAGAAATATCCATTATTCGTCCAATCTTATTTGATATTTGTATTGGTAAGCCATACTCATCCATGGGTATTACATAAGGAGCCATAAAATAGCATTCAACCAAATTGGCAAAGTAAGAGTAATCACACAAAGGAAGGCTATTCTTTCTAAAAATATCATTTGCAATATCTCCTAAACTCATTAGATAACGAGGAAATTGGTAGTTTATCCAATGCCTTTGAATGTCAAAAGCCAGCTCTATTGCATTGTTAATAGAGTCTGGAGTTTGAGCTTTCTCTGCTTTTATAATTGTAGAAATAAAATTTTTAATACTTCGTGCTTCTCTAAATTGATTAAGTCTAAAATGCAATTGTTTTCCAGAACTCACTCCATATATTCGTTTATTTGATGATACAAAATAATCCCAAATTAACATGCATGATACCTTTAGTTGATCGTTAGTTGGATATTGCTCCCATTTCATGAACCTTGAAATATCTTTCAATTTATTCTGAATGAAATTGGCTAATTTCAATTGTTTTTCTAAATCGATATATGAATTTTTCTTTAGTGTCTCTTGCGACAAAATATTTTGTTCAAAATATTTTTTAAGTTTCAGCTTAGAAGATTCATTTAAATCTTCAATATCAACATTAATCAGTAATTTCTCCGGAGCATCATCAGTTTGCGAGAAGATTGGGAAATCCACTAAAGGTAATTCGGCGGCAGGAGGTTCGTGAAAAAGATAAATATGTCCGATAAAATGGGAAAACATTCTACCAGAGCGACCGCATATATTGTTAAATGTGAAATAATCAAATTTATTTTTTGCAATTTTGTTGTCATATACGATTACATTCTTTGCTTTTGTATTTACACCTTCTATTAAAGTGGACGTACAAATAAGGTATCTGATTTTACCTTCATTAAACAATTTGATACATTTTTGGGCTATTGCTCGTGGAATTTTCCCGTGATGTATGCCTACCCCATATTCCAAACAATCAGGTAAGATCCATTGAGGATGATAGTTACTTCTTAACCAATCAACCAAATCCCTATTTTCGTCTGTCCTTTCAAACTTATTACTATTAAAAAATGCTTTAGCTACCTTATTTGCACTTGCTGGAGATTGACAAAAAATCAAAGTAGGATCTTCTAAAGAAGAACTCAGTTCTATCAATCGTTCAATAGAGTCTTCTCCTTTTTTCAGATTTACTCTATGGCGCTCTGAAACAACGGTCTTATAATCAGTTTTTATAAATTTAAATTTGATATTATCCAACAAGGACGTTGTTACTTGTTCTATATTTGGTCCTAAAAGATAAAATTGAGCATTTTTCTTTACCAACATATAGAACACTTGATTTAAAACGTGGCATCTTTCTTCATCAGTATTTTGAGGACTTAGCTTGTAGAACTCATCTATTACAAAGAAGTCTACATCTACATTTGGGACTATTTCTATTGCTCTTTCTTGAGTTAAGATAAATATATTACGATGAGACAAAGATTGACTTGGATGAGTAATTATTTTATATGAGTCTTTAAATTTAGACAGGCGTTTTCGAGTTTCATCAATTAATGCAATTGTTGGAACTATAATGATGATATTTGAATGCTTTTGTGAAGCGATTATGGAATCAATAATAAGGCTTTTCCCAAAACTCGTAGGAGCACTTAGAATAACATTTTCTCCCCTTAAAAGAGTATAATAGACTTCTGCTTGTGCATGATGAAAGACAATATTCTCTTTGAATCCTGATGGCCTATGTACTTCATAGGCTATGGTATCTTTTAAAGATAAATTCTCTTCTTCCAAATAGGGGAAAAGCCCTACTTGACGAACCAAACTATAAATCATTGATTCCATCCCTTGGAAGTCATTAATTCTTGCTAATAATCGCAGAACAAATTCCTGCCCAACAGTTTGCTCAGTAGCAATGAGAATTGCAACTTCTTTTATAATTTGAAATTTATCTGTTTCAGCAGAAAATTCTCTTCTTAATATATATCGTAACTCTTCTATTTTCATAAACTTTGCCAAATTTTAAGTTTGGATTCTAATGAGTTTATTAATTCTGCCTTTGTGTTTAGTGGGAATAAAAATAGATGTATTGTCAAAGGAAAATCCCCTAACTTTTCACAAAAGTTTTTATGAATTCTCTGAAACTCTTCGCTTATTTCTCGGATATATTCTTCGCATTTATTGTTATATTTTGCAAGTGTTTGAGAATCATATGTTAATAGTACTGGAATGCATGTATTTGAAAATACATCATCTAATGAGATGTTAGGATGAAGTAAAGTTTTTAATCTATCTGCATGCGGCCATTTATTATCTATTTTATTTGTAATAGCGATAAATTCATTTCTTATATACCTAACTTTTATATGTTCATTCAATTCTTTTATTATATCAGAAACAGCATTGTATATATCACTGTAGAATTTGACTTCACCTAACCATAATTCTAATGTTTTGTCTGTAACTACAACATGTACAGCATCGAAGCCTTTTACAGTTTCATTAGGCCCATCTTTATAATAGATTTTGCTGATAGCAGGAATCGTATTATACATTTCACGTATTATAGCATGTAGTAACAATTCTCCAAACTCACCTCTATTTTTGAATTTTTCTGATTGATAGATACTTGCGGCCACTTGTCGTATCTTAGCAACCATATTTTCTCCTGTAAGGTCGTCTAATTCTGAATATGTTAAAGCAAATTCAGGTAAATATTCAAAAAGATAATCTACCAATTGGTCTTTTCTCCATTGACGACTCTCAAATCCTGCACATACTCCATGTAAATCAGGGAAAGTGTCGTCTTTATGAATTATGATATTGAAGAATGGAGGTCTCATAAATTTAAGTTACAATATTTTCTACAAAGTTACTTATTATAGTGAGAATGGCGAATGATGCAATAAAAAAAATGAACTTTATATTTGATAATCAGGATGTATTGGACAAGAAAAATCCACATTTCATTGTTTGACAAGACTTCGAAAGAGTTCATCCTTGTATCTTCAAGAAGAGATAAATTTTCGGTAGAAACTTCTTTTGCCTGACATAATTCTACGAAGCCTGCAGGACACTCCACAAGGACGAGTAAGATGCTGAGTATATGTTTCAGAACTGGGGGAGAACGTACCGGAAAACCTAATCGACGAAAGTTGGATTTCCGAGAACTTCTTCTCCTTGCGGGATTCAGTGGAAAAGTTAGGCGACACCAAGAAGGAAACCTTTTCGTGTGGTCAACAACAAAAGCTATGATTTAAGCGAGGAAGATACAGACGAACTTGTACGGGATTTTCAGGACGAATATCAGGGACAATATGACGATGAAGAAGATTTCGCCTACTAAATAGTACAACCTATCGGAATTTGCAAAAAACTATTTCGACAACAAACAATTTGCCTGTGATTTGTTTCTGTGTGACTATTAGTTTGATGACGGCTTTGTGTTTCGGGCGGCTTGAGAGTAACCTAGACAGGGTGTTAAAACCCTGCCCACTAAAATAACGAAATCCGTAACCAACACAGACAGAAATTTATGCAATCATTGAACAGAAACGGGGTGTATTCGGTAAACTTAAAAGTGCGTTTCGACCATCAGCACCAGTGGAGTAATGAATTATATACGCAGGATTAGACATGAGGGCACAAAATTGACGAGTTCGGAGCGCTGCACCACCTCTAGATTATTGCCCTATCCATGAGAGGAACGGCGACGAAATACCGCTATTTCCTTTCATGAGTACCGAGAAATAATGTAGCAAAGAAGCTATATTTTTTCTCTAAATAGATACAAAATCATTAACTAAAAGAGTTTTATCGGCGAACACTTCGATATAAAAAAAAAGTCCCTTAACTTAGTTGAAAATTTTATGATATGGCATTATTTGATATTGATATACTTGAAGGTAGAGTTAGTAAATATGAAACCAACCATATACACATGGTTGTTGACGGTGATATAGCATATCCTATAACCAATATGGATAACCAACAATACGGCACTTTCTTTCATGAATACATACACTATATGCAACACATGACAACCTTGTTTGGGGTAAAAATTTGTGCAATGTATAATAAAATGTTTATTTTATACCGTGATTACATTATTAACAATAAAACTATAAAATTGCCATTAGAACTTTGGAAAGACCATGAAGGGCTTATGAAGTTCATTGATTTCTTTAATAGGGTAAAAGGTAGTAGAACTTGTAATTACAATATAGATGCGATAGAAATCTCAAGTAATGAGATTTTAGATGCAAAAAAGAATAAAAAGGCAGTCAAAATAGGAATATATGATTTTGAAAATGGTTTGGCCATAGAAAATGGATTTTATTTTGGCTATATGTGTATAATAGAAAGTATGGCACATTTAATTCAATCTTTCATTAATGATGAGTTGTATCATGCTACTATTCCTTATCGTAGTGTTGAATTAATCTGTAAATCCATTTATAGTGAAATCTCAAATGATAAAAAAATGATGATTTCACTTTGTTTTTGTTCGTTGATGTTCGATAATCCTGGTGTTGCTTTTTTTGATTTGCTAGAGTTGTCAAAAAAAATCAATCACTTAATGGCTATCAACTATATCAAAAAATCCTAAAAGACAAATCTGTTACATATATGGGTAAGGAAATGCCTATGTATAGAGCATTATGTTTATTTCTTGATGATTTAAAAGAAAGTATAAGTTCGGCTATTGGCTGTAAGTTATATTACTACGAAGAAGTTATAGAAAACTGTAAAAACGAAATAAAAAGTGGAAACTGTGTACTATTAGATGTATTGTATCATGCAGATATAAGTGATAAAAGTATGTTTTCAAGTGTTTTTGAGAAAGTATATGGTTATCCATTTATAGAAGCTAATAATCTAACAATAATGCCAATGAATAACTCAGAAGAGCCTCCAAAACCATATATAGAAACGGCATCTATGATAGGCTTAGAATTAATATTTAAGCGAATGAAATCATATAGTAATAATACAAAATGTGAATGGTTTAAAATTTGTTCCAAAGCACAATATACTCCCGATGATAAAACCACCGAAGAATGTTTGTGCAATCAATGGCAGAAAAATGAAAGGTGTATAATGACAGAAGCACTTAGATACTTTAAAATTAAAGATAAAGAATATATCCAAGAAAAATGATTAGTGACAAATGACTCCATTTATAATCGTCTTTTACAGTTATTGTTCTTGTAGATGCTCTGCATTATCAGTTTCACCAGCAGCAGGTTTTCATTTTCTTGAAATAGATATTCATGCAGATATACGAAAGTTTGCTAACATCTTAATCTTCTATGAAGCTAGGAAGAAACGGCTTTCAGAAGAGAATATAGAATAATGTAAAAACATAAAAAGGAGACAATGATTTGGAACTATGAGCAGGAAAATGTACCTTTGTATTGTAATGATAAGGCATAGACAAGAGAAAGTCTATGAGTGACATAAAAAGACAGTTTTCAGTTACTAAATCGTTACACTTGAAAAATTGAACTGAATTAAAACGATGATTTACATAGACTTAAGAGAGAAAGGTTCATAATCCTGTCTCTCCGCTGAAACCTAAGACATTAGGTGGTCAAATTAAGACAAGTCCCG